>JAAGKN010000026.1_pt1 | contig 151265 bp, 118 predicted proteins | sample 6206371 | NCBI WGS metagenome assembly JAAGKN01 (sample SAMN11533720, study PRJNA540317) | gut metagenome | isolation source: fecal pellets from male and female animal of same cohort | host: Peromyscus leucopus | place: USA:CA | collected 2017
TGCATTATCAATTTGAATCCTGCAATCTTTTTTTATCGTTTTTTTACGTCGGAATGTCCTGAAAACTCCTTGCCTCATGCGTGAAAATACAGGAAAAGGCTTTGCGGAAAGGAGGAAAATGCGTATATTTGCACTACGTTATGCTTACAGTTAAATGACAATGGGATTGTTTATGGGAGACAGACTTATGAAAACGTTGCGCGTGGCCTTTGCCGTTGCCGTCCTTGGTGTGGCCGTGGTGGGCTATGTTATTTACGAAAGGACGTTGGTAGAGTGGTGGCTGCCGGTGGTCACAGCGGCCGTAGTGGCCATGGTTACCCTGCCGTTGGCCCGTAAAAGCTGGCGTTGGCTTGTTGGCGGTGACAATACATTCCTTACGCTTTGCCACCTGTATGTGGCGGGAGGGTTGGTGTATGGCCTGTTGCTTACGGCCAACGGATTGCTGACTGACACTGCTTCCGTCCATGAGGAGGAGGTCACAATCTTGGAAAAAGAGCACGTTACACGCCGCACGGGCTACCGTTCAGGGCGGCATTACCGCACCACAAGCCGTGTCACGGACAACTATTATCTGACCGTGCGCTTCGCTGACGGCACGGTGAAGGAACTTCCCATGTCCCGTGGCGCTTATTATCGTGCCCATAAGGACAGGCCGAGGAAAGTCAGCGTGGAGCGTGGCCTGCTGGGCTTTCGGGTGGTATGGTAAACGGTGCCGGAACAGGTGCGGCTGCAATCAGCACCTGATTACCCTGTAAACAGCACCTGATTACATTGTGATTGGCACCTGATTGCCGTGTAATCAGCACCCTTTTGTTTTGGAGGCCGGCGGTGACGGTTTCACTATGCCCGTATGGTGATAATGCAAAACGTGGATACGCCTGTCGGCATATCCCCGTTTTTGTTGTATGATGAATGAAATATTACGCTTCGAGCTTGGAGAACTCTTCGAATGAAATCTCCTTGTTGTCGAGTGTAACGACATCCTTCAGCGCTGCCATGAGCTTGCGGTCAGCTGCCTGACTGACAAACTGGTCAGCCTGCTCAGGCTTCTTCAGCATCTCCTCGGCATAGTTGTCAAGGTATTCTTCCGGTATGTTTGTCATGCCGTACTGGGCGAACTGCATACGTGTCATCTCCTTTGCGACGGCCTTTACGTCAGCGTCGTCAATCTTGACGGCACACTGTTCGAGCAGAATGTTCTTGGCAAGATGCCATGTAAGCTCCTTGATGCTTGCCTCATAGTTCTTATCTACGAACTCCTGATCCTTGTCCTTGTTGTTGGCAAGCATGATGCGCTTCATTATATCGTCGGCGTATTTCACGTCGCCGAGTTTGTTCTCCACGTACTTGCGGACGTCGGAGAGGAAGCGGTAGTCGGCGTTTGTGTCGAGCTGCTTCTGCAAATCCTCCGCCACTTTGGCGCGGAAAGCGGCCTCGTCGGTCACAGTTCCTTCACCGAATACTTGGTCGAAGAGTTCCTGGTTGATGTCATGCTTCTTGTAACGTGTAATCTCCGTTATCTGGTAAGAGAAGTCCGCCGTCACGTTCTCGGCCTCTTCCTTTGAAATCTTGAGCAGTGAAGACAGCTCTACCGTGCTCTCCGGATAAGCCTTCTTGGGGTTGAAGGTGATGATGTCGCCTGCCTTTGCGCCGTTGAAGACAGCCTTCTGCTCCTCAACCTTGATGTAAGCGGGCATCATTACGGCGTCAGCCACGGTGATACCGTCTTCCTTCGTGCTTCCGTCTGCGTTGAGTTCGCGCAGGTCTCCCTTCAACATATCGTTGTCCTCGTATGCGTCAACCTTCTCGTAAGAACCTCCGCGGCTTGCGAAAGCGTCTATCTGCTGGTCTATCATCTTGTCATCAGCCTTGATGTTGTAATAGACTATCTTGTTGCGCTTGTCCAGTTTGAGGTCCAGTTCCGGCGCTACGGCAATGTCAAACTGCAAGGTGTATGGTGCGGGTGCGTCCAGATCCACCGGCTCCTGACCGAGGTGCGGCATCGGTTCGCCAAGCATATTGATTTTGTTCTCCTTGATATACTCATAGAGTTTCTCGCCTACGAGCTGGTTGATAACATCAACTTTCACCTGTGCGCCGGCCTGGCGCTTGATCAATGAGAGCGGTGCCTGACCGGGACGGAAGCCCGGTATGTTTGCCTTTCTGCGATACTCGTTGAGGGTCTTGCGCACTTTTTCCTGATAATCAGCCTCTTCTACGGTGATTGTCATAAGGCCGCTAACCTTCTCTGGGTTTTCAAATGTAATGTTCATTTTTCTGTTTTATATTGTTTTTATCTACATTATATTATATATACTGCCGCTTGTTGTTGTGTGCAATGGCTTTTTTTTAGGGTGCAAAGTTAACAATATTATCAGAGATATGCAAAGAGTTAAAGGTTTTTAACACCGCAGGCGTGCCGAAAATCCCTTCCTTTACGCATTTTATTAATATCTAATGTTTTTTATGACGCAATGTTTTGGTGGTGTCATAGAATAGCGTTACCTTTGCAAAAACAACTATAATAAAAAGGAACGTTATATGAAAAAAGTATTGTTTTATGCTGCATTGGTGGCCGGAACGGTTACCGTCAGCAGTTGCGCAAGCAAGAAAGATCTGGAGAACTGCCAGAGAGAGAATGTTGAACTGAACTCACAGTATCAGAATACACGTGAACAGCTGGCCGCCGCCAACGCACGTATCACAAGCCTTTTGGAGCAGCTGTCATCCTGCCAAGGCAACAACGACGCCTTGCAGAAGAGCCTCGAACAGAGCCTTAACGCCGCAAACTCAGGCAATGTGAACATCGCCAAGCTCGTGGATCAGATTGACGCGTCAAACCAGTACATACGCCATCTGGTGGAAGTGAAGTCAAAGAGCGACTCGCTGAACATGGTTCTGACAAACAACCTTACCCGTTCGCTCTCCAAGGAAGACCTGAAAGACGTGGATGTGGAGGTGCAGAAGGGCGTGGTCTATATCTCCCTGTCCGACAATATGCTCTACAAGAGCGGCTCATACGAAATCAGCGACGCGGCGGGAGCCACCCTTGCCAAGATAGCCAAGATAATAAAGGACTACAAAGACTATGATGTGCTGATAGAAGGCAATACCGATAACGTGCCGATCAAGCAGCAGAACATCCGCAACAACTGGGATTTGTCATGTCTTCGCGCGTCAAGTGTGGTGCAGGCACTGCAAAACAAGTTCGGCGTTGACCCCAAGAGGCTGACCGCAGGTGGCCGTGGCGAGTATAACCCGGTAGCCGACAACGTGTCAGCAGCAGGCAAGATGAAGAACCGCCGCACACAGATTATCATCACGCCTAAGCTCGATGAGTTCATGGAACTGATTGGTAAGGCTCCTGAGAGCAACAAGTAAGCGCAGTAACTACAACTCAGTTATAACCTTCCCGCCGAAAGAATGCAGTTCCGCTGCATACTTTCGGCGGGATTTTTTATAGCCGGTTCCAGCCTTGCAGGCACTGGCTTGAACAGCATGAAACACTCTATTGCGCAGTATGTTAGCGTATAATTATTGATATTTATCAATAAAGATGGCCGTTATTCAAATTATTTACCCGATTATTTGTTCGTTTTTCAGGAACTTGTTAACTTTGCATTGTCAAAAGATAGGAAATCGGACACAACGTGAACGGTACATCCTGTCAGGACAAATGGATTGCATAAGAAAATGCAATAATAATTGCAAGATTGTTTAGGTTAGTAGATATATAATAGATTTAGGTTTTAGTTATTAGGTTAGAAAGATTGTTTAACTCTTGGATAACAAAGGACAACCGCGAGGTTCTTCTTTTAATATGAAAAGATTTTAGGTTAAACATACTTTAAGTGCGTTGCTGCTCGTGAAGAGTCGTGGCGCACTTTTCTTTTATATCCGCCCCATCCTTCTTTTATATCCGCCCCGTTCTTCCTGCATCTTGCGTCCTGTTCCCGCATTAGGCAAGTCCTTGACGGCATTGCATATTTATCTCCTTTTTGAGCAAATGTGATGCTTTGCAATGGCAGTACATCCTTCTAAAACGACATTTCGGTATTAAAAAACGTGGGATGGCGGTGCAAGCTAAACCCTATTTGTACCTTTGCACCAGCTAAACAATATCATAAACGAACAGTACCAATGACAGATTTCAGACAAATATTCGAGAGTCGCTATACTTGGATAGAGGGTTATATGCGCAATGTGCGCCGCTATCCGGCCAAAACGGCAATGATTTATCCTGACCGGAACAAGGAATGGAACTACAAGGAGCTTAATGATGATGTCAACCGGCTTGCCAACGCTCTTGTGGATGACGGCTTTCAGAAGCAGGGAGTGGTGATGATTCAGTTGCTGAATTGCCCTGAGTTTGCCTTCGCTTACGTTGCCGCGCAGAAGATTCACGGCGTCTGCTGCCCGTCAAGTTACCGTCTCAGTCCGGGAGAACTGGCCTATAACATTAACGATTCGCAGCCGTTAGTGCTCATTTTTGACGCTTCTTTCAAGCCGACAGTCCTTGAAGCCGTCTCACTTTCCGCCCACAAGCCAAAGCGGCTTGTCGTGGTTGGCGGCGAAAGTGACGGTGACATCATCTCATATTCTGACTATGTGAAGGACAAGAGTGTGGAAGAACCGCCCTATACCTGCGACTATAACATCTACGACGAGACCACCCGCCTATATACTTCCGGCACTACCGGCCGGCCGAAGGGCGTGTCTCTCACGTCAATCAACGAGGTTCTCTCCGCCCATGACGTGATGATACACTTCCCGATGAGTTATAAGGACACGACAATGAACACCACCCCGTGGTTCCATCGTGGCGGACTGCACTGCGCAGGCCCTTGCACCATCTTCTACGCCGGTGCCACACTGGTGATAATGAGCAAGTTCTCAGCTGCCACAACGTTGAAGTTCGTGGCCAGATACAAGATAAGTTTCGTCATCGGAGTGCCCACTGTGCTTGAAGAACTGGCCGACGAGCAGGAGCGGAACAGTTATGATCTCGCCACGTTAAAGGGCATAGTGACCATGGGCAGCCCTCTTGAGCGTTCGGCCTGCATACGTTATCAGAAGGTGCTGACACCCAACATCTTCAACGGTTACGGCACTACGGAAACCTTCTGGAATACGTTTCTCCGGCCGTTTGACCTTCCCGAGAACGCCGGCACGGCCGGTGCGTCATGCGTTGACGACGATGTAAGGGTGGTGAAGGTGTATGAAGACCGCCGCGCGGAGCCGGAAGACCTTGTGGCCAAGGACAGTACGGAGGTGGGAGAGGTCATCATCTGCTCGCCGGCAAAGTCTCCTTACAAGTACTGCAACAACGATGCCGAGACAGAAGCGAAGTATTACAAGGACTTCATCTACACCAATGACCTCGCCGTATGGGACGAAAACCAGTTCATTACCATCGTAGGACGCAAGGACGACATGATTATCTCTTCCGGCGAGAACATCTATCCCACAGAGGTAGAGGCTGTGCTCAACACGCATCCCAAGGTGAAGGACTGCATCGTAACGTCCGTTCCTGACAAGATACGCGGGCAGTTGGTCACGGCATACGTGGTGCGCAACGACGACAGCCTTACTCCCGAGGAACTTGACGAGTTCTGTAAGGAGAGCCCGGACATTGCCAATTTCAAGCGTCCCCGCCTGTATCACTTTGTCGCCCAGATACCTTTCAGCGCGACAGGCAAGAAGTTACACGTCAAGATAAAGGAGACAGCCACCCGCGATTTGAAGAACGGACTACTGTATAGAGTATAATGTCAGGAAGGACTGTCAAAAGGATAGTGAACCCCGGAGGGGTGACATAACATAGCCCAGGGTGTAAACCCTGGGCTTATTTGTATTTGGGCGGAAAACGTATTGGCACCCCGTAGCCGGCAGGCGAGGAGCACAGAGTGCGACGAGGGGTGGAAAAAGCAGGAGAAGAGGGCGGAGGAAAAATGGTCATACGGTAAAGATGGAAAAAGCCCGAACACCCCTCGTCGCACTCTGTGCTCCTCGCCTGCCGGCTACGGGGTGCCAATACGTTTCCGTGTGAGACATTAACCTCCCCGGGGTTAGCACCCCGGGCTATGTTATGTCACCCCTTCGGGGTTCGCCGCTTATGGTATTAGTTTTTGCGTTTTGCCACAACTTATTTTTCTTTTTGCCGTCCTGTATGTTCACCTCATTGTCCGGGCAGGCCCCATTCTCATGTTGCCGACGTTGGTGAAGGCCGTGTTTCCCGCACGTTTTCCGTCTTTTCCCGCAAGAATGAATACGGAATCTTGCTTCAGAATGAATTTGTCCCCGACCATAAAGGGCAGGCAACCATCGTATGCCGGCGGTACCACGACCTTCCCGTCGGTGTCTATTACACCGTATTTCCCGCCTTTCCTTACCGCGACAAAGCCGTTGCCGAGGTTTGTTTTCGTGTCATACACGTTATTTCCCGGCTGTCCTTTCCTGTTTTGGTCCGCTGTTTCCGTCCCGTTACCCTCTTTATTTGCCGTGATGGTGTAATAGTCCGCCAGCCCGATGTCATAATAGTATCCGTTTTGTTTGTCCAGTTTCCCTACCACACCTCCGTTGGTGTCTATTATCAGATAGTCGCTTTCCGCGCTCCGTCTTACCACGGCCACGCCGTCATGAAAGTCCCCTGCGTTTCTGTATGCGGCCTGTATGGCTATGTCTCCCTGCCCGTCCAGATAGCCGTACAGCAGTTCTCCCTCTGCGGTCTTCTGCCTGAAACGCGCCAGTCCGTCGTGAAAACTGTGTACGGTGGTGATGTCCTTGCCGAGCGTCGCCATCACTTTCCCGCGGGTGTCAATCATCTGTATCGGCTTCCCGCGCATGGATGTGAATGCCAGCCCGCCGCAGAAGTCGGTGGCGGTGTCGTAGGCGTTCATGCTGACTGGCGCTGAGGGCGAGCTGACAGAGTACAGTTTGAGCCTGCCGTGGGCTTTCACCCAATAGCAATCGCCGCCATATACCCTTGACATTTGTGCTTCCGGCGGATAAACACGATTTGCGGTAACGTTTCCGTTGGCGTTGACTATGCACCAGTGTTCATTCGTGCCGGTCTGTACATAAAGGTAGTTGGAAACGTTTTCTTCCTCTGCTTTTACCCCCCCCGTACCGCATGATGCCACGAGAACGGTGCCTGCGAGACAGAAAAGCCATGCGGTTAGCCTCAGATATTTGTTTTCACGGCTGTTCATTCGAGGTTCTTTTTTCTAAGTAAGTGATTTGTTTCTTGGTTCGGTTATTTCCGTTTTCCGCGCTTGCAGTGATGCTTGCGCTATAAGATAGCGGTGCAAAGATAAGAAAATAATTTCAAATAACATAATTATCGGTGATGTTTTTTCCTTTCTTTTTGGGGAAACCATGGGTGGAAGAAGCCATTGTATCGTACCCTTTTCTCTGCCGTATTCACGCCTTTTCGGACGCACCAAGGTATGTGACGCATTGAACCGCAACGCTTGTAGGGACGACCTTGGTGCGTCCGATTCACCGCCTTTCCCCGTATCGGCGGACGCACCAAGGTGCGTCCCTACATTCCTTGGTGTTGATGTATTGTCTGTTGCACGGCAGGATGCCGTGCCTACTGTCGCATCGTGGTGCATATTTTAGATGGGTTGTCGGCGTGACAGCCCGGTACGGGCGGCATAATACAGGATAGGGCGTGAGCCCTATCAATGTCATGGCCTATAACGAAGAGCGCCGTAGGTGCGACATAATTCCATGTCCTGCCTGTTTTTTCGTGCGTATATATATAAATATGCCGCACCTACGGCGCTCGTTTGTTTGATGCGGTATGTGGAGATAGGGCGTAAGCCCTATCCTGTATTATGCCGTCCGTACCGGGCTTTGTTTCATACAGTTACAGAAGGTAATGCAAAAGGGGGCTGATTACGTTGCAAACACAGCCATCTTCTTGCCACAAAGGCCACGAAATCATGTTGTAGGGACGCACCTTGGTGCGTCCGCCGGTGCTGGAATACGAAAAGAATCGGACGCACCAAGGTACGTCCCTACAAGACATTGCGTTTCAAGGCGTTATCAATACTACCGTAAAAGGGTGCTGATTACGTTGCAATCAGGCCTCTTTTACACAGTAATCAGCACCTGTTTGCAATGTAATCAACACCCTTTTACGGAGGACTGAAATAGTCAATCCGAATTGATGTGTGAATTCGGGCTATTTATTCAAGAACCGTGTGATTTTTTCAAGAGCCTCCTGTTTGGCCAGTGTAAGGTCGTCGTTCACCACGATGGTGTCGAATTTCTCGGCGAATGAGATTTCGTATTGTGCGCGGCCTATGCGCTGTTCTATCACCTCCGGCGCATCCGTGGCGCGGTTTTCCAGCCTGCGGCGCAACTCGTCTATCGACGGCGGCATGATGAATATGGCCAAAGCACGGTCGCCGTAGGCTTTCTTGATGTTCATCGCGCCGTGGACATCTACGTCGAAGACCACGTTCTCGCCTGCGTCGAGTTGTTTCTGCACCTGTGATTTCAGCGTGCCGTAATACCTGTCTGTATATACCTCCTCGTATTCCACGAACTCGTCGGACGCTATCTTGGCGCGGAACTCGTCGGGAGTGAGGAAGAAATACTCCACGCCGTTCCGCTCTGTTCCGCGTGGCTGGCGTGAGGTGCAGCTGATGGAGAAGTGCATCCGCAGTTCGGGATGCTCGCCCATGAGCCAGTTTATGATGGTTGACTTGCCGCAACCGCTTGGTGCGGAGAAGATGAGTAGTTTGCCGGTCATTGGTTGTTGGTTGTTTGGTTAAGGCCCCCCACTTGCTCCCCCGAGGGGGAGGAATGATGCCTCTGATAGTATTTACTCCCCTCCTCTCGGGAGGGGACGGGGGAGGGGCTAATGCATCACGCCGAAGAAGCGCAGTATGTCGTTGAGGTTTGCCACGAACATAAGGGCGAAGAGTATGCCCATGCCCACAAATTCGGCGCGGACCATGAACTTGTCGCCCGGTTTGCGGCGGAAAATCATCTCGTAAAGCAGGAACATCACGTGTCCGCCGTCAAGTGCCGGAATGGGCAGTATGTTCATGAAGGCGAGGATGATGGACAGGAATGCCGTCATCATCCAGAACATCTGCCAGTCCCATACGGGCGGGAACATGGAGCCGATGGCCCCGAAGCCGCCGAGCTGTTTTGCTCCTTCTGCGGTGAACACGTATTTCAGGTCGCTGACGTAGCCGCCGAGCATATCGATGGCATAGCCTATGCCTGCCGGGATGCAGGTGAGGATGCCGTACTCTTCATGCGTGGGTTTGGCGTATTGGGCTATTGTCGTCATGCCGACACCGAGGCGCACGTCGTTGTCGAAGACCACCTGTGCGGTGTCAACGCTGCCGGTTTCCTTTGACTTATATACAATGGTGGTCGTGAGAGCGTGCAGGGAGTCCTTACGTGTGGTGCAGTCGCTGAGCACGTCGGCCATGCGTCCTGTCTCGTATGTAAACGTATTCCATGAGTCAACGGGCTTTCCGCCGATGGCGAGGATAACGTCTCCCTTTTTCATCCCGGCCTTTGCGGCGGCCGTTCCGGGCAATACGGAATCCACTTCCGCCGGTATGAACGGCCGGCAGAACACCGGGTCGCTCTTCAGCATGTCAAGCAGCGAGATGTCGCCGGGCAGATCCAGCGTCACCTCACGGCCCTGACGCCTCACCGTAACCTCCTTGGCAGAGGAGATGTCGCGCAGCAGGTTGGCGTCGAAAGCCTTGAAGTCGCCGTGGTCCGAGCGGAGAAGTATGTCGCCGTCCTTGAATCCTAATGTCTTGGCCTGCTCGTTGAACTTCATGCCTAAGGGCATATCCTTCACGGCATAGTAGTCGTTGCCCCATGCGAAGAACACCGCGCAGTAGATGATAAGGGCGAGGACGAAGTTTACAAGTACACCGCCTATCATTATGAGCAGTCGCTGCCAGCACGGCTTCCCGCGGAATTCCCACGGCTTGGCCGGTTCTTTCAGCTTCTCCACATCGTGCTGCGTCTCGTCTATCATGCCCTCAATCTGGCAGTAACCGCCGAGGGGAATCCAGCCGATGCCGTATTCCGTGCCCTCGTATTCGTATGTCCCGTCCTCCTTCTTCTTTGCGGGAGCCTTGCCGCGCAGCTTGCGCCACCAGTTGGAATAGGTGCTGAAGATGGAGAACTTGTAGTCGAAGAACACGTAGAACTTGTTTACCCGCACCCCGAAGAGCTTGGAGAAGAAGAAGTGTCCGCCCTCGTGGAGAGCCACAAGGATTGTGATTGCAAGAATGAACTGTAATGTACGAATTATTATTGGATCCATGATTAGGCTGTGCCTTGGTTAATGATTATGAATTAAGGGTTGTTAGTTCTTGGGCTATCCGGCGTGCTTCCGCATCGCTTTGTATGTAGTCCTCGTAGGTGGGAGCGGCTATTACTGTGGCTTTGTCGAGCGTCTTCTCTATTATGTCGCCCATGCCGAGGAATCCTATGCGTCCTTGCCGGAACGCCAGATTGACCACTTCGTTGGCCGCGTTGACCACGCAGGCGGCGTTACCTCTGCGCCTCAGTGCCTCAAAGGCAAGCGCAAGGCACTTGAACTTCTCTGTGTCCGGCTCGGAAAACTCAAGCGGATGGCGGAAGAGGTCAAGGCGTTCGCCGGTCATAGGCAGCCTGTCGGGGTAGGTGAAAGCGTATTGTATTGGCAGACGCATATCCGGAACGCCAAGCTGTGCCTTCACCGCGCCGTCGCGGAACTGTACCGCACTGTGTACGATTGACTGCGGATGCACCAGCACCTGTATCTTGTCTGCCTCCACACCGAACAGCCATTTGGCCTCGATTACCTCAAAACCCTTGTTCATCATGGACGCGGAGTCGATGGTTATCTTGGCTCCCATGTCCCACGTGGGGTGTTTCAGGGCGTCCGCCGCGGTCATGGTGCGCATCTCGTCAAGCGTCTTTTGGCGGAAAGGGCCGCCCGATGCGGTGAGCAGTATCTTCTCTATCTCGTTGTCACCTTCACCCACTATGCTCTGGAAGATGGCCGAATGCTCCGAATCTACCGGCAGAATGGGGGCGTGGTACTGCCTTGCCAGATTGCAGATGAGTTCTCCCGCCACCACAAGCGTCTCCTTATTGGCGAGGCATATCTTCTTGCGGGCCTTTATGGCGTGTATGGTTGGGGCGAGACCGGCAAAGCCTACCATCGCCGTCAGCACCATATCGATGGGCTGTGCCTCCACTATGTCGCACAAAGCCTGCGCTCCTGCATAGACTTTTATGTCGGGACAGTCGGCAAGCAGCTCCACAAGCTGGCCGTATTTGTCCTCGTTGGCGATGACGACGGCGGCAGGCTGGAACTTTCTCGCCTGCTGGGCCAATAGCTCCACGCGGTTGTTTGCGGTGAGACAGTACGCCTCAAAACGGTCGCTGTGTTCCTCTATCACCTCCAAAGCCTGCGTGCCTATGCTGCCGGTGCTGCCAAGGATGCAAATCTGTTGTTTCATAATTCAAGTATTCCGTCGGGAATCGTCATTGTTATAGTATTGTTCTCAGTGTCGATGTCGGTTATTAGCTCTTCCGAAGCGGGTATCAGTGTGCCGTCGGCAAGCTCGAACATGATGTTGATTGTCTGCGTGTCAATGGCGGAAATGGTGCCGACTGCGGCGTTGTCGGCGGCGTTGAGCAGCGTGAACCCTACCAGTCGGGCGTAGCTCAGGTCGTCGCTTTCCGTCTCGTCAGCCAGTTCCCGCGGGAAGAACACCTCCGTGCCGGTCAGTTCTCTGGCGCGTTCCTGAGTGTCAACGCCGTCAAATTTCACCAGCACAGTGTCGTCTGTCTTGAACCGGTATTCCTCCATGAAGAAGGGAACCATTATCCCATCGACCTCCAACACAAGGTATTCGGCATCTACACGGTCGAAGACGTCGTCGTCAATCATCATGGACAACTCTCCCTTTATGCCGTGAGCCTTGCCCAGTTTGCCTATCCTGTAAACCTCTTCCCTGCGTATCATTGCCGTGAAATGTTTGCGCCGAGGGCGTTAAGACGTCCTTCTATGTTCTCATAGCCGCGGTCTATCTGCGCTATGTTGCTTATGGTTGATGTGCCGTCAGCCGACAATGCCGCTATGAGCAGCGCTATTCCGGCGCGTATGTCGGGGCTTGACATCCGTGCGGAGCGCAGTCTCACCTTGTGATCATGCCCCACTACCACCGCGCGGTGCGGGTCGCAGAGTATTATCTGGGCTCCCATGTCAATCAGTTTGTCCACGAAGAACAGCCTGCTCTCAAACATTTTCTGGTGGAACAGCACGCTGCCCTGCGCCTGTGTGGCCACAACGAGCATCACGGAAAGCAGGTCCGGGCTTAGTCCCGGCCACGGTGCGTCGCTGAGAGTCATTATCGTTCCGTCGATGAACGAGACTATCTGGTAGCGGTCATGGTGCGGCACGAACAGGCTGTCACCTTGTTCTTCTATCCTGACACCCAAGCGTCTGAACGCATCGGGGATGATTCCGAGGTTGCGTATGGATACATCTTTTATCAGGACTCCGTCGCCAACCATCGCCGCCATGGCTATGAACGAACCCACTTCTATCATGTCCGGTAGCAGTTTATGCTGTGTTCCGTGCAGTTTTTCCACGCCTACGATGGTGATAAGGTTCGACCCGATGCCCGCTATCTGTGCCCCCATACGGTTCAGCATGTGGCACAACTGCTGTATGTAAGGCTCGCACGCGGCGTTGTATATGGTTGTGGTTCCCTTGGCGGTAACGGCTGCCATTATGATGTTTGCGGTGCCTGTGACTGACGCTTCGTCAAGTAACATATAGCAACCTTGCAGTCCTTCCGCCGCTTTCAGTTCGTAAACGTCGCGTCCTTCCACACGGTTGTATTCCGCACCGAGGTTATGGAAGCCGAGAAAATGCGTGTCCAGCCTCCTGCGTCCTATCTTGTCGCCGCCGGGTTTGGCCACGGTCGCCCTGCCGAAACGTCCGAGTAACGGGCCGATCATAAGCACCGAGCCGCGCAGTTGGGCGCATTTCCTTACAAATTCGTCTGATGAAAGGTAGTTCAAGTCCAGCCGGTCAGCAGTGAAAGTATATGTCCCCTTCTCGTGAGATACCACCTTCACCCCTATTTCTTCCAGCAAAATGATAAGGTTATTCACGTCAAGAATGTCGGGAACATTGCTTATTGTCACCGGTTCTGCGGTCAGCAAGGTGGCGCAGATGACCTCCAACGCCTCGTTCTTTGCTCCCTGCGGCGTTATTTCCCCCTTCAAAGTGCGTCCGCCTTCAATGATAAATCTGTCCATTGCCATATACTTCCCTCACTTCTTCTTTCTTTTCTTTCTCTTGTTCTGGTAGTCCGCCTGCAAGTGTCCCCTTGACATTGCGTTGTATGCCGTCCCGTTTTTCGTTTCGTAATCAAAGTGCAGGGAGTCCGTGTCCAGCTGTATCACGCCGTCAGTGAAGCGTGCCATGTCTGACGCCACCCTCTCCTTGTCCGCCGTTCCCATGCCCCATGACGTGAGACAGCGGTGCATTTGTTTCGCCGTTGTCATGGCAAGAGCGTCACGTTCCTTGCCGGCCGTCATGGATTTCAGGTGCTTGAACATGGTCATGAGCAGTCTTCCGTAGTGTTTTACGTTCATGCCCCTCCTGTCGGTATATGCTATTTTCCCCGGCTTGATGGCCATCTTGTCCTCATGGACTATCTCCACCGGGTAGTCAATGTCCAGCTTGAAGTCGCTCATCAGCGCCAGATGGTACCACAATGCCGGTATCCTTTCCTTGTTGTCCATTTGGCTTGGCACCACTCTCTTCATCACATCTATTATGGTATGGGCGCATTTCAGCCTCTCAGCCTTGGTCGGCAGAGCCACACACCGGTCCACCATCTGCTGTATGTCACGTCCGTACGCCATCAACTTCAGCTTCTCCCGGCGGGTATTGTAATCCAGTCCGTCTATGTTCATCATTCTTTTTTGTTTGGGTTTGGCGGTCATTGGTTTTGGGGTGCAGGTCACATCGTCCGGTCAGGTTGACCTAAAAACCTTCAACCCCGAACCTGAAACCTGTTTACTAAACCACCGGTTTCGGCTTCTTTGCCACGTAATCCTTCAAGTATTCCGGCACGAAATACGCCACATCCGCCGTCTCTCCCTTGTGGAACTTCATGTCCGCCAGCGGCAACATGTTCTTGGCCAGCGGCTCTATACCTATTATATATCGCGCGTTAGGGTGGTTTATTGCCTCCATGCACTTCTCCGCGCCGTTGCCGAAGAAATATACCACGCCCCTGTCCAGCAGTTCGCGGTATGTCTCTCCATCCACGATGTCGGCCTGCATGGCGCGCACTTCCTTCATGCCGCGGTCATAGACGGCGGCAAACACCTCCATGCGTCTCGCGTCAATCATGGGGCAAAGCAGTGCGTCCTGCTCCATTTCCGTTTCCAGTCTCTCCTTCTTTCCGTCAACATACGTCACGCATCTCACGCCGTCGCCCAGCAATACGGGCACGCAAAGCAGTTGCAGCGTAGGCACGCTTATCAGTTTCGCGTCGCTGCCGTAGCACAGTCCCTTTGCCATGGATACCCCTATGCGCAGCCCTGTGTACGACCCCGGTCCGCTGCTTACGGCCACCGCCTCGGGCTTCAGCCCTTTCTCTTCCAACGTTCCGACGGCCTCGTCGATGTAAGTTCCCAGCCTTTCGGCATGATTAGGACCGCTGTGGTCAGCCTTTTCGTACAGCAGGAAGCCGTCTTTGCTTACCGCCACGCTGCACACGTCGGTACTTGTGTCAATATGTAAGATGCAAGCCATTGGGTTGTTTGTCGTTTTTAACAGGTTTAAGGTTAAAGGTTTTGGGTTGTAGGTCTTGCGGATTGTGCGGCATACGAAACTGTCTGTAACCATGATTTTTAGCCCGCGAACCAACCACCTATAACCCATAACCTAATAACCGGCAACACTCGGTGTTGCACTTTTTCCTAAAATTATTCTGCAAAAATACAACTTTTTCCCCGATTTTTTGTACTTTTGCAGAAATTTAACATCAAAAAGAATTATGTTACTATCCATGACAGGCTACGGCAAGGCCGTGGCGACACACCTCGACAAGACTATTCATGTGGAGGTTAAGACCCTTAACTCCAAGGCGTTGGACTGCTCTACGCGCATAGCTCCCATCTATCGTGAGAAGGAAATGGAGATACGCCGCATGATACAGGACAGCGTTGTCCGCGGAAAGGTTGACTTCTCCATTTGGATAACAAAAGACGAGGCAACGGATACCGCAACCATTAACCCCGTCCTTGCGGCAGGATATTACCGTCAGCTCACCGCCTTGCAGCAGCAGCTCGGCCTGTCCGGCTCGCCGATGACGGCAGATGCCGTCGTGCCGCTCATCATGCGTATGCCGGACATAATGACCCGCACTGACGTTGAGGAACTTACCGAAGAGGAATGGGTCGTGGCCCGTGCGGCAATATCGGAGGCGTTGGACTCCCTTATGGACTTCCGCAGGCAGGAAGGCACGGCACTGCGGCACAAGTTTGAGGAGAAACTCGACAACATCGCCGCCCTCATGAGGAAGATAGAGCCATACGAACAGTCGCGTGTGGAGAAGATACGCCAGCGCCTTACGGACAACCTTAAAGCCCTGCCGGGCGTGGAATACGACGCAGGCCGCTTGGAACAGGAACTGATATATTACATAGAGAAACTTGACATATCAGAGGAGAAGCAGCGTCTTGCCAACCATCTCAAGTACTTCCGCGACACAATGGACGAGCCGCAGTCGCAGGGCAAGAAGCTCGGGTTCATCGCTCAGGAGATGGGGCGCGAGATAAACACCACCGGTTCCAAGTCGAATCAGGCGGAGATGCAGAACATTGTCGTGCAGATGAAGGACGAACTGGAACAGATAAAGGAACAGGTGCTTAACGCACTGTAAGCCTTTGTTGCCGCAATCGCCGTGTGTTTGTCACGTAAAATGGCGGGGAAAGTGTAGGGACGCACCAAGGTGCGTCCACTATTGCCATGTTACAGCGTGACGGACACACTAAGGTGTGTCACTACATGGAGCGCTGATATTCTTTGTTATGATGCTGGTTACGTCAGTAGAAAGCGGCAAGATACCGTGCCTACTATTATGCCGCATTGCAATCAGCACCTGATTGCAGTGTAAACAGGTGCTGATTGCAAGGTAAAAGGGTGCTGATTACATCGTAATCAGCACCCTTTTGTTTTTCGCCCCGTAATCTGTTCTTGTTTTGTTACCTTGCCGGCACGGTCATCTGCCGGCTACATGTTGATGGAAAACGCAGCTCCCACGGTCAGTGTGTTCATGTATTCGCCGCTGTCGGAACTGTGTGGCGGTATGAGGTCGTAGTCAAGAAACAGGCGGAACCCAAGGTGTTCTTTCGCCCTGTAACCTATGGATACACCGCTGCCGAGGCCTGCTCCGTTGCTGCCGGGTATGTTGCTGCCGGTGAGTTCCAGCGCAGGGTAATGCACGTATGATGCCAACAGTTTGCCGCCCAGCAGCCAGCGTGGGGTGAGGGGGATGGAGGCGTAGGCGCCGGCACTTAGGTTGAGAATGTCGAGAGTGTTCTCCTCGGCTTCGGTATCGTTGACTATGATGCGGGTATTCGACACTGTGAAGCGTCCGCCCACGCCGATGTACGGTGTGAAGAAGTATGCGCCCTCTATGCCGCCGGTGCTGCCGGATGAAGTACGGAAGACGTGACGCTCGTCTATGTCGTAGTGGCTGAGAGGCACGTTGCAGCCAAGATAGAGGCCGAGAAAAGTGGGTCGGTCCGTGATACTGAACGACTCTTCCTGCGGATGGTGGCTGATGCCCTTGTCCCTGAATATGAGGTCGGCGAGGTAGTAGCCCAGTTCGGTTGACAGTACGCCGATGCCCGCGCCGGTAAGTATGTCGCTAAGCCAGTGTTTGTTGTTTGCCATGCGCATCAGTCCCGTCGCTGTGGCGGCGGTGTATGCCCCCACGCCTATCCACGGGCTGATGTGTCCGTATTCCTTGTTGAGCATGGTGGCTGTCATGAATGCGGTGGCGGTATGTCCGGAAGGGAAGGAATGGTTGTCTGAACCGTCGGGACGTGTCACGTTGGCGGTATGCTTCATGGTGTTGACGGCGGCCGCCATGATGGCGGCTGTGAAGGCATCGGAGGTGAGCATCCTGCCCCATGAGCTTCTGCCCTCCACGCCTGCGAACTTCATTGCGAGCATGGCAGCGGCGGGAGTGTATTGCAGGTAGTCGTCGAAGTGGCGGCGAAACTGCGGCATATAGTCGTTGCGCAGACTGCGGAAGTGGTCGTCCTCGCCTTTTGCGAGCAGTCCGCCGACGATGAGCGGTGCGCCGATGTATGTCATTTGGAAAAGACGTGAGGAAGAAAGGCGGTCAAACCGCTGTGCGTGCGGCAGTGTGTCCGTTGCCGTTGTGTCAGTGCCTTCTGCGGCACATAGGGTGGTGCAGAGGCAGAGGAGAATGATAGAGAGTGGCTTGCAGATGCTCATCGTGTTGTGGTTGTTTGTTCTTTCCGGCGGGAAGTGGTAAATCCTGAACTTTCTGCAAAGTTAATCATTTTCCATGATATATAGTGTCTTTGTGGGAAAAAATAGCGTCATGGCAGGCAAAAATATGTGTCGGGAAATCAGTGCGTAACACGTCCTTTTGCAATCAGGTGCTGATTGCAGTGTAAACAGGTGCTGATTGCAAGGTAAAAGGGTGCTGATTACAGTGTAATCAGCACCCTTTTACCTATCGTGGGGCAACAACCTTCGGCTTACGACCTATAACCTACAATCTCCAAACTTTCCTCCAAACTTTTTTTCCGCCGTTGGGTGGCGTGCACATACCTATGTAAATACCCGGTGTGGGGCTGCCGATAACCGGTTTGCCGTCAATATAGAAGTATTGTTTTAGGCCTCCATGACCCTCTGATGCAACCGTTTCGCCAACGGCAGTCTTTATCCGTGTGTGGGAGAACACCCAGTCCAGACGTGTGTTTGTGTAACTCTTTATGCAGGTGTCCTCATGTGTCCACCTCTCTTCTGTCTCCATTTCTACTTCTCCCCCGAGGGCTATTAGTCTGCTTACAAAGGTTGCTGCCGTCTCAACACTCATGATTTTGTCATCCGTCCCCATTACGGTGAATACGGGTGTAGATGCAGTGCTCTCGGCATTGCATCTTGATGGGTTTGCCGCCACTGGCATTGCGGCGGCAAATGTGTTGGGGTAGTTGGAGAGCATGGTCCATGTTCCTGTTCCGCCCATAGACCCACCGAAGAGGTAAACCTTGTCTGGGTCAGCCTCGCCACTATCGGTGTATTGCGCTATCAGAGCCTTTAACATTGGAAGGGTTGGACCACTCCATGATTTGTCCGCAGGGCATTGCGGCACCAGCAGTATGCCCTTTATGTTGTGTGAGGTGAGGTAGTTGGCTATACTGTCTATTCCCGGTTCCTTCATTTGTGCTATGTTGTCAGAACCTTTGCTCGTGCCGCCGTGCAGATACATAGCCAGTACCGCTGTGCCTGCCGTTTCGGGGGAGGTTTTTATTATGCGATAGGGGAGTGTTATGCCTCCGTAGGTTATGCTACCTTCTTCCGTTGGCAGCCTGTCCTCTGCCCTTGCATTGGTGAAACACAGTGTTATACCTGCCAATAGCCATGCCATGACCTTGGTGAAATTGTTTAGGGATAGTGCTTTTTCCATATTGCGTGTTTGGTTAACAGTACGTTTTTTTGTGTGACAATAGGGTGGAGCGGGTTGCAAGTAGGGGGCTATCTCCTGTCTCTCTGCCCTCTGCCGAGCCGCTGCATCATCTTTTTCTCTACTTCGTACACACGTTTTATCTGTCTTTCCGACAGGAATTGGCGGTATATCCGGTAATACTTGCGGCGGAGGTCCAGTATTTTCTGACTGTGGTCGAACCGCTCTTCGATGGTTGCTTCGTGGCTTTTACCGGGGCGTGGACCTAATGCCCATACGTCCTTTTGGTATTGGCAGAAGGTCTCGGTGAAGCGTTTTGCCGTGGCGTCGTCCATTGCCAGCTCCTTGGCAATGTGTCTTGCCTGCACTTCCGCAAGCTGTTCGCGGGTCATGCGCTGCCGGTTTGGCTGTGCATCGAGTGTGCCGCATAATGTGGTGAGCGACAGGGTCAGCATCAATAGAAATAATATTCTTTTCATGTTGTTATGTGTTTTATTCGTTAATGAAGATGTCTTCCTGATAGACCTCGAGCATATACGTCTGGTCTTCATCGCTGAGGTTTACGAAAGCCCGCTCCACTTCCATGGTGGTGTCGGCCTGTTCCGCTTGCCGTTTCGGGCAGAGCGTGACCATCAGGGCTATACTTGCCGCCGCGGCCGTCAGCCAAATGCCACTGGCTGGGCGCAACCACCGGCGCAGGTGACGGTTGTTTGCGGTCTTGGGCAGTGCTTCTTGCCGTATGTTCTGTTCCATCTTGTCAAAGAATCCCTTTGGAACAGTGTAGGGCATACGCTTGCCTATCCTTGTGAGTTTGCAGTCATTATCCATGTTTTTTAGTCATTTGAGTTCATGAATTTTATTATTTTCTCCTTGGCGAGGTGGTAGTTCGCCTTCACGTTGGCTGCTGTCGAGGCAGTGATCTGCGCTATCTCGTTATATCCCAAGTCATCATAGTAGCGCAGGTTGAATGCCACTTGCTGCTTTGTGGGCAGTGACAGGATGGCTCTTTGCAGCCTTACGGCCTCCAAGTCGCTGTAATCAGTGTATTCATCTACTGCCATGTTGCCCGTTTTTGCCTCCTTGTCGTCAAGTGACACCTGCCCGTCACGCTTGTGGCTCAGTATGCGTAATGCCTCGTTTGTGGCTATCCGGTAAATCCATACGCTGAAGGTGCTGTCGCCCTTGAAAGCATTGAAGGACCGGAATATGCGCACAAACGCTTCCTGACAGGCGTCTTGCGCGTCGCTGTGTGACACCACTAACCGTCGGATGTGCCAGTACACAGCCTCCTTATATCTTGCCATCAGGAGGCGGAAGCCCTGTTCCGTGTCTTGCCTTAACAGCGTTATGAGGTCATTGTCGTTATGTGTTGCCATGGCTTGTATAGACTTTCTTGTCGCCGTTGATGACGGCCGTTATCGGTTTCCGCTTGTTGCGGGCGAACGATTCGAGTTCCGCCTCGGCGGCATCTTTTGTCAGATACGTCATACGTGCGTATTGCTTTACGGTAAGGTACTTGTGTGTCGCCAGATAGGCGAGTGCCATTTCCAAGCGTTCGCCCTGTGTGAAGCGGTTGCTTATGCGTACTGTCGCGGCTGGTCTTGTGATGACTTTTACCGTGTGGTGCGGCCTGTGTTGCCAGTGGCGGTATTGCGCGCTTGCGGTAGCACTTGCCAATGCTGCCAGCACTGACATTATTATTATATGTTTTTGCCTTGTTGTCTTCATTCGTTTCGCTTTTTTTCTTGTGAAAATCCCGCGGGTGGTTGTCTTTTTTATGCGCGCTCTATATAGTTAGACCCGGCAAAGTGGCGAAAGTAAAATTTGTTTCTGATATTTTTTCCTTGGCGCATGACAGTGGGGGATAGGGCGCAGCATGGCATGAATGGGGAGTAAAAAACAAGCTTTTTGTATAAGGTTGAAAACCAGTGTTATACAGATACCGTTGCAATCAGGTGCTGATTACAGTGTAAACAGGTGCTGATTGCAATGTAAAAGGGTGCTGATTGCAATGTAAAAGGGTGCTGATTACATCGTAATCAGCACCCTTTTGTTTTTGCGTCTGTTTGCCATAAGAATCAGTACTCAACCTTCATGGGATTCCTGATGTTGTCGGCATAAAGGCGGAGCAGCTGTTCCCACACCGTCATGGCGGGCACATCGTACTTGCTCCATGCCGAGCCGGCGTAGTAAACGAACGGCTGTCCCGGCGTGAGCGTAGTTATTCCGAGCACGTGGCCGATGCCTCCTGCCTGCTCCTTGGCCATCGGCTGATACTTCATCGCCTTCATCTTGCCGGGGTACAGGCAGGCTATGAACAGCTGGCCGTTCTGTCCCTGCGGCGTGTCGAGTGCGTCGGAGTAGGCGATGTAGCCCTCCTTCTTGTTTATCACGTATGCCGTCGGCTGGCTCTTGTGTACCACAATGCCGCTTGCCACGGGCGTGCCCGCCTTGGCATCGGCGTATGATACCTCCACGCGGGCGAGGTGTGTGCCCTTGTCTTGGGTGAGGACCCGGGTCTCCCTTACGCCGTCTTGTTCATACATCTGCAAGCGTGCGGTGAAGCGCAGCGGGCCGTTCTCGATGATTTCGGCTTTCTCATACACGTCGGGCATGAGCAGTTTGTCGCCGTCGAGCAGTGCCGGCGCTCCCGCTCCGAGGGTGTTGCCCACGGTGTAGGCGTCCATTCCCTCCCCTCGGTCACGGTGGTAGGTGTATAGGTCACGGTGTATCTGCGCCCATTCGTTGCCCCGTCCCGCCTTTTTCAGTTTGGCGTTGAGGGCGTAGCTGGTCAGTTCGCTGTTGTAAAGGGCGTCCTGTATGGGGTATGTCACGTTCTTTGTAAAGGTGTCGAAGCCGCTGACACCCTTGCCGTGCATCTGCGGTCCGTACATGCGCCATGCGCATTTGTCGTTCTCCCAGGTCAAGTCGTCCATGCGGTCGGGGTATATATGCCCGTTGCAGTCAAGGCGTGCGTCCTTTGGTTCGCCGCACCTCAGTGTGAAGGTGACGGTGGAGTGGGGGGCTGCAAAGGCCTGCACGAGCACCTTTCCGTCTTGGGTGAGCTGGTAAGGGCGTTCCACATTGTCGCCGTCGAGCACGACAAACTGCCGTCCTCCGGCTATGTTGAGGGTGGAAAATACCTTTTCCGCCGCTATTTCCACCACGTCGCAACGGTTGTTGCCGCTTGGGTTTGTCACGGTTACGGTCATGCTCCTGTCGCCGGCAGCTACCCGTGGCTGTCCGGGCAGCGTGCCATGGCTGGCTGTTCCGTCCATATACCGCACCCTTTCGCAGGCTGCCAGCAGCCATGCTCCTGTGCCGAAGGGGGCTTGGCTGCGTGCATCTACAATCTTTGTGGGGTCGGGTTTCTCGCCTATCGGCTGCACATAGCCTATGCTTCCGTCCGCCTGCATGGCCTTGTCGGAGAGGTATCGCCACGCTTTCTCTATGACTGCGGAGTACCGTGCCTTGTCAAGGTAGCCGTGGTTCACGCCCCATTGCAGTCCGTAACAGAAGAAAGCGGTGCCGGAAGTCTCCGGTCCGGGAGCGTCATCCTCGCACAGCATGGAGCGGCTCCAGTATCCTCCGGGCTGCTGGCAGCGTGCCACTCCCTCGGCCAACTGGCGGAAACGCAGTACGAAGAAGTCGCGGTGGCGGTAGTCACGGGGCATATCGGCCAGGACTTTTGCCAGTCCTGCCAGCACCCAACCGTCTCCTCGCGCCCAGAAACTCTTGCCGCCGTCGCAGGCGGTCGTTACCTTTGGCCAGATGTATTTGCCGTCACGGTAGTAGAGTTGGGCCTCTTTGTCCCACATAAGGCTGTCGCTCCAGAGGAAGTTCTCGTAGAGTTTGTCGAGGTACTTTATCTCTCCGGTCAGGTTATACATCTTGGTCATCACGGGCATGACCATGTAAAGCGCGTCAGCCCACCACCAGAACTTGTTGTCTGTCATGCTGCATTCGTGCGACATCACTTCTATGGCGCGCGCCACCTTGTGCTTGGCGGGCACGAGGTTGTTCATGTCTATGTAGGTCTGGAAGCATATCTGCCAGTCGCCGAAGAGCACATAGTCGTTGCCTTCGCCGTAGTTCTTGTACTTCCAGCGTGCCTTGTCGTCGGAAGTAGCGCCCATCCATCTGTTGTGCCGGCACCAGCGGTCGCTGAAATCATAGTATTGCGCCTTGCCGGTAAGGCGGTACGCCTCCATGTTTCCGGTGAAATAGGCGGCGTTGTCCCAGAAAGCACGGCACAAGGGCGTGTTGTTGGCCTGCCAATAGTCGTTCACTTTCTCTATCTTCCGCAGCACGTCGGCGGATGTTTCCGCCACGGCGGCGGTGTGGTGCGCCTGCATTCCCAGTAAAAGGAGAACGGTTAGAAAGATGTTTCTCATTATGATTTGTTTTTATTGTTATACGGTTATGCCTGCAAAGTTATGCAAAAAAAGTGAGAAACACGCCATTTGCCGCGCTTAAAGTTGTGCGGAACGGATTATTTTTGTAATTTTGCCGCATCATAAAACATGACCGATGGCAATGAATATAGAGGACAATAGTGAGCTGACGGGGCTTGGAGAACGCCACCTTGTTGAGGCGGATGCCAAGGAAGAACGCTTCCCCGTGGTAGATGTAGATGGCAATGTTACGGGCTGCATGACACGTGCTGAGGCGCATTGCGGCAGCAAGCGGCTTCACCCGGTGGTGCATCTGCACGTGTTCAACGGCCGTGGCGAACTGTATTTGCAGCACCGCGCGGCATGGAAGGAGGTGCAGCCGGACAAGTGGGACACCGCCACCGGCGGGCATATAGACTATGGTGAGACCGTAGGTGAGGCGCTGGCGCGGGAGGTGTATGAGGAGATAGGTCTCGCGCCGGGCTGCTACGTGCCGCGTATGTTGTTGAAATACGTCTATGAGAGCGACATGGAAAGGGAACTGGTGTATGTCTTTGCCACGACATTCGACGGCGAATTGTCACCTTCCCGCACCGAGACTGCGGGCGGAAGGTTCTGGACTATGGATGAGATTTACGGCAGCATCGGCAGGGATGTCTTTACCCCGATGTTTGAAAAGGAGATAGTCGCACTAAAAGGCTTGATATGATGATTGCGCGGCGGGGAACCGGCCGGAATGTAATCAGCACCTGATTACTTTGTAAACAGCACCTGATTGTAGTGTGATTGGCACCTGATTACACCGCAATCAGGTGCTGATTGTTTTGGCCTTTGTATGTGCCTTGATTTCAATAGGTTGTTTTCCCGCTTATGTGCGGTGTTTGTCCCGCTTGTAGAGACGATGTATTACATCGTCTCAATAAGGAAGTTATCAGGAGTTATCGGAAGTTATAGGGATTGTGCCGTATGGAGTTAACGGACAATGGATTGTATGCCGGAGTAAGAACATTTGTCCGTTAACTCCCTATAACTTCCGGACTAAGCGCTAACTCCCGTTAACTCCTTTTCAGGCATCGTCTCTACAATCGGGTAATCATGCCCCAAACGTTTGGCAAGGAAACAAAAAATGTGGCTACGCAACGCCGTCCCGTGATGGAGATTGGCGTTGTGTAACCACATTATATTATATGGGTGATATGCCTTACACGAGGTGTGCTATGAGGTCTTCACGCTCACCGGCGAGGTAATCTATGACAGGTATCTCCACCATCGTGTAGCAACCCGGCTGCTGACGCATGGAGGCGCGTGCCACGTTGACAAGCACCTGAGCCGTGAGGGCGGGGTTGTTGATTTTCATGTTGAACTCGAACAGCTGGTTGTGTGTCTTTCCGCTCACGCCCTTCCGCACGAGATTTACGCCGTGGCCGACGTCGTTGAGGTCGTCAACGCTTGCTACTTGGAACACGTGTGTCTCGTCATTGGCGAAGTACGGGTCTGCCTTTATGGCGGCGGTGACCTTCTCAAGGTCGGCGCCTTCCTCCAACTCCACATATACCATGCGGCGGTGTATGCCCTCACCGACAGGGATTGTCATGGAAAGGGCGTCCTTCACACCCTCTTTTGAACGCACGCAGACGGAGTGACCCATGGAACGTCCGGGGCCGAAGTTGGTGTATGACAGTCCTTTCGGGGCGAGGCTCTGCATCAATGTGCGCACAACCGAGTCAGAACCCGGATCCCATCCTGCCGCGATGACTGCCACCGTGCCGTGCTCTTTGCAGATAGGCATGAGCGAACGGCGGTAATCCACGATGGAAGTGTGGATGTCGAAGGAGTCAACAGTGTTGATTCCCATGGCCAATATCTTCTCCGCATACTCCTGACAGGAGCGTGTCGGCGTGGCAAGGATGGCCACATCGACGTCCTTCAACTCCGTGATGTCCTTCACAACGTCGTACTGTGCCAGCTCTGCGGGCTTGTTCTCTGCGCCGTTGCGGCGCACTACTCCTGCGATTTCAAAGTCCGCTGCGGCCTCAAGTGCCTCGATAGTGAACTTTCCGATGTTGCCGTAACCTACTACGGCTGCTCTGATTTTCTTCATTTTTGTTTGTTTGTATTGTTTTGTTATATCTGTATTGTCAGTTCTTGAAACTGTGTATCGGTGCGGGAATGCGCCCCCCGCGGTTCACGAGACGGTCGCAGTTGAACGTGTTTACCGGCATTATCGGCGCATAGCCGAGCAGTCCTCCGAACTCAACGGTGTCCCCTACGCTCTTTCCTATCACCGGTATTATGCGCACGGCGGTGGTCTTTTGGTTTATCATGCCTATGGCACTCTCGTCCGCTATGATGCCCGCTATCGTGGTGGCGGGCGTGTCTCCCGGTATGGCTATCATGTCAAGGCCTACGGAACAGACGCACGTCATGGCTTCAAGTTTCTCTATTGTCAGTGCGCCCGCTGCCACTGCGTCTATCATTCCCTGGTCTTCCGACACGGGAATGAAGGCTCCCGACAGTCCGCCGACGTATGATGAGGCCATCACTCCGCCCTTCTTCACCTGATCGTTAAGCAGCGCCAGCGCCGCGGTAGTGCCCGGTGCGCCCGCACGGTCAACGCCAATGCACTGCAATATGTCCGCTACTGAGTCGCCGATGGCCGGTGTCGGGGCGAGCGACAGGTCTATAATGCCGAACGGAACGCCCAGACGCTTGGAGGCTTCCTGTGCCACAAGCTGTCCGACACGGGTAATCTTGAACGCCGTTTTCTTTATGGTCTCACAGAGAACCTCAAAGTTTGCCAGTCCGTTACCGGTCGCTTTGTTCACCTCCGCGTGCTTGTCCATCTGCTCAAGGGCGTACTTTACCACTCCGGGACCGGACACACCAACGTTTATTATGGCGTCGGCCTCGCTCACACCGTGGAACGCTCCCGCCATGAACGGGTTGTCGTCAGGGGCGTTACACAGCACGACGAGCTTGGCACAGCCCAGTGAATCCTGCTCTTTCGTGTATTCGGCGGTCTGCAATATGATGTCACCCATGAGGCGCACGGCATCCATGTTGATGCCGGTCTTGGTGGAACCGACGTTGATGCTGGAGCATATCCGCTCCGTCTCGGCCATGGCCTGCGGTATGGAGCGTATCAGAAGCTCGTCGCTTTTGGTCATGCCCTTTGACACGATGGCGCTGTATCCGCCCAGAAAGTTGACCCCGACCTCCTTTGCCGCCTTGTCAAGCGTCTTGGCAATAACCACATAGTCTGCCGGTATCTTGCAGCATGAGGAGCCTACAAGGGATATGGGCGTGATGGAGATGCGCTTGTTCACTATCGGGATGGCGAACTCGCGGCTTATCTCCTCGCCTGTCTTCACAAGGTTACGGGCAAGTGTCGTAATCTTGTTGTATATCTTTTCGCACGTCACCTCCAATGAGTTGTCGGCGCAGTCAAGCAGGCTTATGCCCATGGTGATGGTGCGTACGTCAAGGTTTTCGCGCTCGATCATCTTGTTGGTTTCGAGCACTTCGGATATGTTTATCATCGTTTTTCCGGTTTGAAAGGTCCCTTATATGCGGTGCATCTTGTCGAATATGTCTTCCAACTGGCACTTTACCTGCACTCCCATGTCCTTGCCTATGGCGTTGAGGTCGGCCGATACCTGCTCGAAAGCGGTGTTGCAGCGTGACATATCCACTATCATCATCATGTTGAAGAAGTCCTGTACGATGGTCTGTGATATGTCAAGAATGTTTATCTGGCTGTCGGCAAGGTACGTACATACCTTTGCTATGATGCCGACAGTGTCCTTGCCTACGACTGTTATTATTGCACGTGTCATGTCTGTTGCTTGTTTTAGTGTTGTTAATCCTTTCCTTTTCCTTAATAAGTACAAAGTCTCTGCAAAGGTAAGAAAAACTAATGATACTGCCAAATAAATTCCCTAAAAACTCTTTACCGGCCGCTTCGCCCACTTCAATGCGCCTACGTATGCGAGAAGTATCACGTTCATCATCAGCGCATAGATGATGGCTGGCACGGCAATGGCGCCGTTGTTGAACACAAACGGGCTTGAAGCCACCGCAATGGCCTGCGCCGCATTCTGCATTCCCACCTCTATCACTATGGTTCTCCGCTCCCTGCCGTCCAGTCCGGCGGCCTTGGCGCCGCAGTAGGCCACGGTGACGGCGGTGAGGATGAGCACTGTCACGCACAGTCCGAGGGCCGTAAAGTGCTCCGCTATGGTGTCATGGTGCTGTATGAAGAACAGTCCCGCCAGCAGCATCAGCGACGGAAAGGCGAACTTTGACAATATGCCGTCCATGCGTTCCGCCGCCCTTTGCCACTTCATTCTCACCAGAATGCCCGCCAATATGGGCGCAAGCATGGTCACAAGGTTCTGCGCCAGCAGGCCGCCCATGGGCAGTTCCACGCCTGTCAGCTCTCCTGCGGAGGTTGTTGCGCAGTGCATTATTACCGGTACGGTGGCAAGTGTGATGACGGAACTCAGCGCAGTGAGCGACACTGACAGCGCAACGTCACCCTTGGCTATCATCGAAAAGATGTTGCTTGACGACCCTCCGGGGCAGCAGGCAATCAATATCACGCCTATATATAAATAAGGTGGAAGGCTGAAAGCCGCCGCAAGGGCGAAGGCTATGGCCGGAAGCACGAGCAACTGGCCGCACAGTCCCACGGCAACGGCGCGCGGACGCTTGGCTAAAAGCAGGAAATCCTGAGGCCGCAATGTCAGTCCGAGGTCGAACATGAGCAGCGTCAGTATGGGCAGAACGATGAAAAGACTGTTCATTTTATGAGTTTTTTGGTTGCGGCCATATACCGCTCCCGGTTGTTTTCAAGGTGCAAAGTTACACATTTGTTTCCATTTACGCCACGTTTTTGTGTTGTTTTTATCTCATCACCCTGCTTTTGTCCGCGTTTTTTATCCATAAGTCCGACATCAGTCTGTGTCCAGCCGCCGTGGGGTGTATGCCGTCCCATATCCAGTATGTGTCGCTTACGCCGTGTGTCTTGCCGATAGTCTTGGCGAACATCACGTCGTATGGCAGGTATATCGCGTTGTAGTCATGCGCTATCCGCTTCACAGCGGCGGCGCACAGCCTTACCGTCCGCTCGCGTTCCGCATAGTTCCCGCTCTTGCGCATCTTGCCGGTGCAGGCCACGAACGGTGCGCCAAGCACTATCCTCAGGTCCGGATTCTGCGTCAGTGCGGTATCGAGCAGCGCGCGGTACCTCGCTTCCCAGTCCGCGATGTCAAAGTCCTTTCCGCCGTTTCTCAGAAAAACGTCAACATCGTTCGTGCCTATCAGCACCGACAGTACATCGGGTTTCAGTGCCAGCACGTCAGTGTCCCAGCGTTTTTCAAGGTCGTTCAGCGTGTTGCCCGATATGCCGCGGTTGAAGAACTCGTAGCCTTTCTCCGGATATTCAGCCTGATAGTGAGCCGCGCACAGAAACATATAGCTGTGGCCGTAGATATGGTTCAGGTCCCAGTGCGTGCGTTTGTCCGACGGTTTCGCGCTGCCCCCGCTGTTGCCCCATCCGCCGTCGGTGATGCTGTCGCCTATGAACAGTATGCGTTTACCGCCTGCGTTGAGGCACAGAAACAGTGTGAGTAGAATGGTAAGGATTGTCAGTCGTTTCGTCATGTCGTAATCATTGTTTTGTTTTATGCGGTGTCTTGAATTGCAACGCCTTGTAGGGACGCACCTTGGTGCGTCCGAATCTCCGCCTTTCCCGCTTTTGCGGACGCACCAAGGTGCATCCCTACATTACCGTTTGTAATCTCCTGCTTTTTCGTTCCATTACAGGGTGCAATGTAAAAGGGTGCTGATTACCTTGCAATCAGGTGCTGATTACAGTGTAAACAGGCCTCTTTCACAATGTAATCAGCACCCTTTTGCAAAACGCTCTGTTACAACGCCTTCCGCGGCATGGCCGGGGACATGGCGTCAGAGGATGCCATGCTTCATTTTACAAGGTATTTGCGGCTGTTCATCACCAGTATGCCTTTGGCCGTTTTGCCGCACTGTGCGCCGCCGAGGGTGTATATGTTGCCGCCTCGGCCGCTTCCTGTTTTTGCGTCTGCCGCCACGCCCGACACGGAGGTTATGATGTTGGCGTCAAGTTTCCCGGCTGTTTTCAGGAAGTCATCAAGCCCCGTCGTCACCTTCTCCACGTTGAAGATGTATTCCTGTGTAGGGCAGTCCACCAGCAGCCACTGGCTGTTCTTGTCCGCCTCCGTGTATGAGGAAAGCTCCGTGTGGTTGGCTCCGCCGTAGGCGTTGAGGTAGTTGTAGGCGTTGGCCGACGTGGGGTCACCCTTTATGGTATATCCGTTTGTCAGCGTGCCGCTTGCCTTTACCTCCGCCAACCGGTAGGCATTGGTTTCCGATGCCGTCCAAAACGAACCGCCGTTGCCTGAGCCGCCACCGACGCTCCGCCGCCCTTGTTGACGGTGGAATGAGTGCCGAAACGCAGTGACGCCACATCGAGGTCGTCAGCAGGAGAGAATCCCTCCTCCTTATATATGATGACCTTTATCTCCGCCGTCGATGTGCCTATCGGCTCCGTGTTGAGCACCTTCATGCGCATACCGGGGTTCAACGGCATGGCGATATTCTTTGAAGAGTGGTTGTCGTTGGCCTTGTCCTCGGCCTTGATGGTGTCTATTACCGCCATGTTGAGCTGTATGGCACGCCCGTATTCGTCCTGAAACACCCGCGCACGCTCGTACTTGTACCACTTCTCCTGCTGTCCGTCGGGGTGGACTGATATGTCGATGTCGTATGCTATGCCGTCTTCCGCCACCCAATGGAAACCGTCTGCCGAGCGGCTGTAATAGGCTGTGCGCGCTTTCCAGTCGTTGACGATCATGTGATACTGTACCTCGTCTTTCCACACCACGGGGTCTTCAAACGTGCCTCCGCCACCGTTGGGGTAGCAGGACACGCCCTTCACCTGACCGTATTCCTGCAATCCGTCGCGCGAAATCCATATCCCTTCGCCGCGGCACATACACAGCATGCTGCCGTCCTGCCGCTTGGCGAAGGTCCAGTTGGAGTAAGTGGTGGTGCTGCCGGTGAGCAATGCCCGGTCTCTAAGGTTGTAAGGCATCTCCTCAAACGTCCAAGGGCCGTTGAGACTCTTGCTCACGTGGCGCCAGCAAGAGCTGTTGCCTATCAGCGCATAGACGACGTATGTGCCGTCATCGGTGCGATATACCTCCGGATTGTGTCCGCTGCCGATGTCCGTGGGGTTGGTGAACGGCCCGTAAGGTGTGGCGGATTCCACGCGGTATATGTGTGAGCGTGACCAGTAGTTGAAGGCGTTTCTCACGCCGTCCCATCCTGCGAGGAACTGATAGTAACGTCCGTCCTCGCCTTTGTGGACGTTGCCGCCCCACAGGTTCATGCCGTCTATCTCGCAACCGTTGTCGATATAGCGGTTTTGTACGTCCTGCGCACCCCATATTTTGGCGTCGGGATCGGTCTGACGGAGTGTTTCCAACGTGACGGAACCGTGCATCGGGAGTATCCGGTCCTTGAAGTTTCCGCCCTCAGCAAGTGTCTGCGCATTGCAGGAAAGGCCTGTGCAGAGTGCCAGTGACAGGAGATTAAGTTTCTTTCGTTTATTTGGGTTAGTAACTGAAATCGGTTGCAAAGTTACTAACCTGCTGACACTCTGCCTTGTCCGTTTGTCTCAATGTCATGCTTGTTTGTCTTGACGAGTGTTTTTCCGCGTATCTTTAAGACAAACGGGCGTGGGGTGGCTTATTCTGCGGTGGCTCTTGCCTCGCTTGGCGTGATGCCGAACATCTCTTTGAAGCGTTTGGAGAAATTGCTTGCGGAGGCGAAGCCGGTCATTGCCGCCACGCTCTCTACCGTCATGCCGTGGTTTTTGCGCAGCATTTCCTCGGCTTTTTTCAGTCTTATGGTCCTGATGAACTCCAAAGGCTTCTGCCCGGTGGTGCTTGAGAACATACGGTAAAGCGTTGCGCGGCTCATGCAAAGGTCCTTTGCGAATTTTGCCACGTCGTAGTCCTCATCGCCGATGTGTTGCTCCACCATTGTCATGGCTTTCTCTATGAACGCCTGGTCGGCGTCGTTCGTGGCGATGGACGATGGCAGCTGGTTCACCGTCTGCGTCCTGTCACGCATGAATCCGTCCAGCTTTGCCTGCAATTCGCGCAGTCTTCTCCGGGTGTTGCGGTAGCTGATGTATATCCGGTCGATGCCTATCGCGGCGCAGATGCCGAGCAGTGCGTATATGATGTATGCCCACCACGTCTCCCACCATGCCGGCATACGGTGGAGAACGAAGGTTTGTGTGCCTCCGTTCTGGCAGGCGGAGCCGGTGAAGCGCACCTCGATTGTGTATTTGCCTTTGTGTGGTTGCTGGAAGGATATGCGGTTGTTGCCGGCCGTGAGGTCATGCCATTCGCCGTTGTTGATGCGGTATGACATCACGAGGTCGGTCGCGTTGAGATGGTCGAAGGTGGAGAACAGCAGCTCGACGCTCTCTGTCTCCGGCATGACGGACACCTCTGTGGTGTGTGGTGGCAGCGGTGTGTTGCGGCCGTCGGTGATGATGTTGGTCATCGTTATGGCCGTTTTGGGCAGTGAGGAGTCCGGTGTCACCTTTATGTGGAGGTTTCCCGCCTTTCCGTATGCGATGATATTATCGCCTGATGCCTCTATTGCGAAGAACTGTTTTACGGCGGCTGAGGGGTTGCGGGTGGTTATAAGGCGGTATGAACGGTTTGTGATGTCATAGATTTTGATGCTTTTGTCGGTGACAATCCATAGGCGGTTGTGTTTGTCGGCGGCTATGCCTTCTACGGGATCGCTGCCGGCTATGCTCGCCATGTCGTCAAGTATCAGGCGTTTCCCGCCTTTGTCGTATCGCCATATTTCGCCGTGCCAGCCGCCAATCCATACGGAACCGTCGGCCGCTACGGCCAAGGTCTTGCTCTCTCCGCCCTTGACAAGGCTGGTAACTGTTCCGTTTGGGGTGCAGGTGGCAAGGGCGTCGTGTGCCGATATGAAGTATATTCCGCCGTCATGACGCGGCACCGCTTGACGGATATTGCTCAGTCTGTCAAGCCTTGCGACGTGTTTTCCTGAGGAGGTGGCTGTGATCGTTATGCCGTCCGTGTCGCCTTGGTATGTGAACCCCTTGCCGTCGCGGCACAGTTTCATCTTGCCGGTGTCGTAAGGTGATGGAGGCAGCCGCCTGATGGCGTGGTTGTTGCCCGGTTCTATGGCCGGTTCAGAGTTGGTGATGCGCCACAAATGTCCGAGGCGGTCGCTGAATTTATAGCGCGGAATGGTGTCGGAAGGAGTGATGTCACGCAAAATTTGCACTTCCGTAACGTCTGTTATGCGCCGCCCATGCTTGTCAAACCTGCACCATCCGCTGCCGGTTTGCGCTATGATGTCGCCTTTTCTGCCGTTGAAAATGTGCCTTACCTTCCCTTTACGGATGGTGGTGTCCAGCGGGATGACGCTATAATCGCTCTTCCGGAGCAGGTAGATGTTCTCCCTTGTGCCTAAACAAATGTCGCCGTTTGCAGTCTCGCAGATGCTTAATACGCCGTTGCTGTGGCCGAGACGGTGGGTGTTTGTCTTGTCATTGCGGAATATATCGACTTGGTAACCGTTGTCTCTGCATAGCCCGCCCTCGGTCATTGCGTACCAGATGTAGCCTTCCCTGTCCTGCAATATGGCGTTGACACCTACGAGGGGGAGCTGCTCCAGCGTGACGGGACGATATGCCTGTGCCGCCGAGATGAGGCGGCAGGCGAGCAAAAGGCATATGGTCAGGAGGTGTTTGGGCATAGTTGTTATATGGGGTTGGTAGATGTTAAAAAGACGTTTGTAACGGGCCGCTTTGTAAAAGGGTGCTGATTACCTCGCAATCAGGTGCTGATTACCGTGTGATTAGGTGCTGATTACAATGTAATCAGGTGCTGATTGCAGAGGGAATCGTAACGGACTGTTTTTTACACAGATGGGGAAAGCCGGATGTGCGTTGGCGGATGAGTACGAAAAAACCGGCACGCGGGCATCGGGATTTCCGTGCCTTGGCGTGCCGGTTCTTGTGCGGCGGGATGTTATGCTTTACAAAGTGTGCGCCGAACTGCCGTCGAAACAGTGGGTGCAGACCTTGCATTTCGGTAATCCTATGGCCTTTATAATGGTGTCAATCTTGCTGAATTTCAGCGAGTCGAGGTTCAGACGCTTCGCTATCTCGGCCACCATGGCCTTGTATTCGGGCGAGTCCGTGGTGGCATACGCCTTTAACCGCTCTTCGGGTATGTCGGCACACTTCACTTTGTCGGCCTCGTCAAGGCGGGTAGTGTGCCCAGAATGCGTTTCAAGGTCATGGATGACGCGGCGTGTTATCAGTTCCATCTCGCTCTTGGAGGCTGAGAAATTGATGAAAGGACAGCCCCATATCAGTGGCGGACAGGCTATGCGCATGTGCACTTCCTTTGCCCCGAGGTTCTTGAGTGCTTCCGTGTTCTCCCTCAACTGCGTGCCTCTTACGATGGAATCGTCGCAGAACAGGCAGCGTTTGCCTTTCAGCATCGACTGGTTCGGTATCAGTTTCATCTTCGCCACGAGGTTGCGCATCTCCTGATTTGTAGGCATAAAGCTGCGGGGCCATGTGGGAGTATATTTTGAAATGCAGCGTTGGTAAGGCACTTTATGGCCTGCCGCATATCCGGTAGCCATGCCAAGGCCTGAGTCGGGGATGCCGCCTGCGTTGTCAACCTCAGTCTCGTCTTCCTCGCCCATCACCCGTCCGGTCTCGTATCGCATCTTTTCCACGTTCTTGCCTTCATAGAAAGACGTGGGGAAACCGTAGTATATCCACAGGAATGAGCATACCTGCATGTGCTCTTCTGCCTTGCGCAACACCTCCATACCGTCCGCACGGAGGCGTACTATCTCGCCGGGACCGACGAAATGTGTCGTTTCATAGTCGAGGTTCGGGAACGCAGTGGATTCTGATGTGGCTGCCATCGCCCCGTCTTTCCTGCCTATTATTATAGGTGTCCGCCCCCAGAAGTCGCGTGCCGCGATTATTCCGTCTTCCGTAAGCAGCAGCATTGAGCATGAACCCTTTACCGTTTGATATACGTTCTCTATGCCTTCGACGAATGTTTTGCCCTTGAGTATCAGCAGGCCGACCAGCTCTGTCTGGTTAATCTTGCCCGAAGAGAACTCTGACAGGTGCATGTTCTCGCTCAGCAACTGCTGTGCTATCTCTTCCTTGTTGTTGATTTTGGCTACCGTTACCAGCGCGAATCTGCCGAGATGTGAGTTATACAGCATTGGCTGCGCGTCGGTATCGCTTATTATTCCGATGCCGCTTGTGCCGTCAAACTGGTCCAGTCCGTTCTCAAACTGTGAGCGGAAGTAACTGTTTTCCAGCTTGTGTATGCGTCTTACGAAGCCTGTTTCCTTGTTGTAGGTGGCCAATCCCCCCCGGCGTGTGCCGAGGTGTGACTGGTAGTCAGTGCCGTAGAAAAGGTCAGTGACACATTTTTTGTGTGAAATGGTTCCGAAAAAGCCTCCCATTGTAGTTGGTTGTAGGTTGCAGGTTGTAGGTTCTCAGGTTTTGGGTTGCAGGCTTTTCGGAGAGACGAAGTGACCTGTAACCTTACAACCTATAACCTACAATCTCCGTTTATCCGTAAATTATCTTGCCTGTCTCGTCCGTATTCTCCGGTATGAAGCTCTTGTTGTACTGCGTCATGCCGCGCAATGACATGCCCATGTTGGAAAAACCGCCGTCGTGGAACAGTGTCTGCATGGTCACCTTCTTAGTCAAATCAGAGAACATCACGATGCAGTAGTCCGCACACTCGTCCGCCGATGCGTTGCCGAGCGGTGACATACGGTCGGCATAGTCGAGCATACCGTCGAAGCCCTTGATGCCGGAACCGGCGGTGGTCATGGTCGGTGACTGTGAGATGCAGTTCACGCGCACTCCCTTTTCGCGGCCGTATATGTAGCCGAAGCTGCGTGCTATTGATTCCAGAAGCGCCTTTGCGTCGGCCATGTCATTGTAACCGAAGAACGTTCTGTGGCTGGCTACATAGGTAAGGGCGAGGATTGAGCCGCAGTCCGCTATTGCGTCCAGCTTCTTTGCCACCTGTATCATCTTGTGGAAAGATATGGCCGATATGTCAAGTGTCTTGTCCAGAAAACCATAGTCAAGGTCATCGTAAGTGCGTTTCTTGCGCATATTGACAGACATGGCGCATGAGTGCAGCACGAAGTCTATCTTTCCGCCCAATGCCTTCTGTGCTTCTACAAAGAGATTCTCAAGGTCTGCCACGCTGGTAGCGTCGGCGGGGATTATGACGGCGTCGGTCTTCTTGGCCAATTCGTCTATTGTTCCCATACGACAGGCCACGGCGGTGTTGGTCAACACTATCCGTGCACCTTCCTCCACTGCGCGTTCTGCCACTTTCCATGCTATGGACTGGTCGTTGAGCGCACCGAAGATGATGCCTCTCTTGCCTTTAAGTAAATTGTAAGCCATTTGTCTTTCTTATTGTTTTGTTGTATTGTTGTCCGGTGGTATGGTGTCTTCTCTCACCCTACTACCATGCGACTAATCAGTTGCAAAGTTACAAATATCGCATGAAATACGCAACAAAAGATAAGAAAAAATAACAATTCCGTTAAAATCTTATTTTATTTGTGCGGGAAGATAAAAACTTTTTTTACCTTTGGACATTGAAAATGACTGACTACCGCATCATAGACCTTCCGTCGTTGGATAGCGACGAACTGGCGGAACTTATGCTTACGTTGCCGCAGTGGCGGCGTGAGGAGGCCCGGAAGTTCCGTCTTGAGCGGGGACGCAGGGAGTGTTGCCTGTCATATCTGTTGCTGTGCGACATACTGGAACGCTCTTTCGGCATAACGCAACGGCCGCGTTTCGAGAGGCGCGAGCACGGCAAACCGGTGCTGGTGTTCCCCTGCGTCAGTGACGGCGACACGGAAAAGGAACGGAATCTCGGGCTGCACTTCAACCTCTCCCACTGCAAGCGTGCCATAGCCTGCATCGTAAGCGACGAGGGGGAGGTAGGCATTGACGTGGAATGCACAGGCCGTTACACGCCGCGGCTGGCCGAATACTGCATGAGCGAGGCCGAGAACAGGCGCATAGTTGCGGCCGATGATTCCGACACGGAGTTCACTTTGCTGTGGACAAGGAAGGAAGCGTTGCTGAAACTGACCGGCGAGGGCATCACGGATGACATGAAGACTGTGCTGGAATCCGGCCGCATGGACGGTGTTTCGCTGCAAAGCCGCTGTTGCCGGGAACGGGGTTACGCATGGACTGTGGCGGTAAGACGGCGAAAAGAAGACGGCATGACGTGAAGACGCGGCCGTTTTGCAGACAGTATGAATTATGTAACACGGTATCGCCCGTGTGCTTTTCCTTGGGAAAAGATACGGCGGAGCCTAAAAAATATCAGTATGAAACATTACATTTCTATTCTTATGGCCTTGGCCTGCATGGCATCATGCGGGTCAGGCAGTGACGATTCCACATCCCCGACACCTCCGCCGGAGCCGGAGAAAAAACTGGATCACAAGGACTCTGTGCTGCAACAATGTAGTTTTGACACTTTCGGCGCATTGAAAGGGGGCAATACCTTCACCGTGGTTCTTATGGCCGACGGATATACTCAGGCCGACATTGACAACGGAAACTATCTTTCTGCCTTGCGAGAAGCGAAGAATGCACTGTTCTATATGGAGCCGATGAAGTCGTTGGAGAGATATGTTAACGTGCTGACCGTCACCGTACCGTCGAAGCATAGCGGCATTGACACAAAGAAACATGACACGGCTTTCCGCACAAGTGTTGCCGCCGGAAGAGGTACTGACGTGTATGGCGACTCCATCACCGCACAGTATTGTGCCGTGGCCGCACTGATGTCGGCGTATAACATCACCACACAGGACGAACTGAACACCCGCATGAACAACTGTCTTGGCATTATGTTGCTCAACAGCAGCGCATACAAGGGCGTCAGCCTGCTTGCCGCCGACGAGGCTGCCACAGACGGAATACCGGGCGGATGGTCATTGTCTTATGTGCCTGCCCGCGCTACCTTTGAGGGCAAGGACGTGTTTGCCGACCTCATACAGCATGAGGGCGTGGGACACGGCATTGCCAAACTGGCCGATGAATATGTGGTAAACTATGTGGGGCCGCAGCAGAAGGCCATCAACGCATGGACAAGCGGGTATGCGGCGGGATTCTTTATGAACACCACTTATAACGCTTCCGCCGGGCAGATGGATGCCGTCATGCCGATAGAGAGTACCAACTGGCTTTACAGTTTTGCGCAGAATCCGGTGTATGCAGACGAGAATGTGCAGTGGCATGTGGGCGCATACGAGTACAGCACACGCTTCTGCCGCTGCTCGGACAAGAGCGTTATGAACGCCACCACCGACAAGGCGTACTATCCGGAGGCGTATGACCCTTGCTTCAACGTGGCCGGACGTGCCATGATATACAAGCGTATCATGCGCGTGGTGAACGGCTCTTCATGGAAGTTTAACGACTATCTTGCGGAGTTTGTAAACAACTTCGACAAGCCTGCGCGTGAGGAAAAGGCGCGATACATGGCAAAGAAGAGTCAGACGGCGGCTAAGGTGCAGTCCGTACCTTATTATATAGAGTCACGGCAGCAGGCCGATGCACCACGGTTGCAGGCACCGAAAATCATAAAGCAGATAGAGGTGAAGATTGACAGATAATAACGGACGAACATAGAGGTTTGGGGTTGTTTGTAGGGACGCACCTTGGTGCGTCCGCAACGCCGCATAACATGACGGACGCACCAAGGTACGTCCCTACATTTGTCAGGTAGTTTCCATGCCTTGTCGCACCGTCAACATACGGGACATGGAACGTTGTGCGCAACAACAGTCCCCAACTTACAATGTGAAAGCATGCTGATTACACGGTAAAAGGGTGCTTTTTACAATGCAATCAGCACCTGTTTACACTGTAATCAGCACCCTTTTGCAAAACAGTGGCGGCCTTAACGGCCGTTAACAAAAAGTGTAAGCAAAACAGGGTGTCTGGCTTTCAGATTGTAACCAAAGGCGGAGGCGGGAAGCGTCCGCAGGCTTACGGAAAAGGAAACCATAAAAACAATGGCAATAATAAAGACAATTTACGGAAAGACCCCGCAGTGGGGCAAGGGCTGTTATTTCAGCGAGACAGCGGCAGTGGTGGGTGAAGTCACCATGGGCGACGAGTGTTCCGTCTGGTTCAGTGCCGTGGTCAGGGGCGATGTGGCTCCCGTGACCATGGGCAACCGCTGCAACGTGCAGGACGGAGCGTGCGTACACGTGACCAACACCACAGGACCTACGGTGATGGAGGACGATGTAACCATCGGCCATAACGCCACGGTGCATGCCTGTACGTTGCGTAAGGGATGCCTGATAGGCATGGGTGCCACTGTGCTTGACAAGGCCGACATAGGCGAAGGGGCTATTATAGCCGCCGGGGCACTGGTGCTTGGAGGCACAAAGGTGGGCGACCATGAGATATGGGGAGGCGTGCCGGCAAAACTGATAAAGAAGACTGCGCCGGGACAGGCGGAGAGTTTCGCGGCGCATTACGCGCAGTATGCGGCGGATTATCTTAGGGAAGAGAATAAGGAAGAATATTAGTAAACATTAAATTAACAATCAAAAATTACGGAATTATGAAAAAGTACTTTGTAACTATGTGTATGCTTGCCATGACCTTAGGCGCATCTGCGCAGATGGAGGATGGCGACAAGCAGTTGTTTAACCACGTTGGTGCCGGCGTAAGCGTTGGCCTTGACGGTATAGGCATTAACCTTGCCACCACCATTACGCCGTATGTGCAGGCGAGGATGGGCGTCAACTTCATGCCGAAGATACAGGTAAACAACATTGATGTGGATATGAATATCAGCGGTAGTGATGTTCAGACGGCGAATGATTTTATTAATATGTATAATGATCTGCCTACTACAACAGCAAAAATAGATAATATCAATCCGCCAAGCGAGTTGAGTATGTCCGCCAAGATGAACATGACAGACTTCAAACTCCTTTTTGACCTTTATCCGTCAAAGACTTCTTCGTGGCGCCTTACCGTTGGTTTCTACGCAGGAAAGTCACAGTTCTTGGAGGCATGGACAACGAATTGCCAGACAGAGTTGCAGGCTATCACAGATTATAATGATGCATTAGCCGCTTATCCGGAGATGGCAAGGCGGTTTGGCCTTAATCCTTTTGGCGTAAAGGTCGGTGATTATCTTGTTAAGCCTGATGGTCCGGAGGCTCGTGCTTACCTCAAAGTGAATGGCTTTAAGCCGTATATCGGCATAGGTTCAGGCCGCGCCATCTCCAACAAGCACCGCTTCTCGTTCGCATGGGACCTTGGTTGTCAGTTCTGGGGCACGCCAACCATCTACGTACAGGACTTGCCTCTCGACAAGGAAGGCGTTGACGGCGACGGCGGTGTGATAAAGACCATATCCAAGATTACCGTCTATCCGACATTCAGTTTCCGTTTCAACGGCAGGATTCTGTAACGGTTTCTATGCCAATTGGAGGTAAAAAAAGCAGCCTCATAAAGACAGTTATGTGGCGCTTGCACGGCAAGATGCCGTGCCTACTGTTTGATATGCCTCCGTTAGTTGCTGTGTAAAGGCGAAGGAAGTAAGCATGGTATCTTGCCGTGCAATGAGGAAAAAGTTATATCGAACGGTAGAAATCAAAAGCAAAGCGGGCAAAAGGAGAGGTGTTCTCCCTTTGCCCGCTTTGCGGTATATGTGTAAATGCGTTCTGGTTTACTTGCGATAGTCCGCGAGATCAGCCGGAGTGGCGGACATGATGAAATCGTAATGCTTCTCAACCTCTGCCGCTACGTAGCGTGTATAGACGCGTGCTGACTTGCCGAAGAGTTCCGGTGACTTGCTGGCATCACCTATAAGGAGTATCGCCATGATGCAGTCCGCGGCCATTTCGTAAAGATGACGGATGGCGAAGTCCTTGAACTCGTCGTCCTTCTGGTCGTTGACAAAGGCGACGGCGGCATTGTATTTCTCCGCCATGTTATCCACACGCTCCCTCAATGCGGCAAACTCCTCGCTGCACCAGTCTGCCGTTCCTACGCCTGCCGGTGACTGGCCGAACTGCAACATATCGCTTATCACTTGTCCGTAGAAGCCGTTTGTGATGTAACGGCCTGCCGCTACGCACTGCAACTGCGTCGTTCCCTCGTATATTGTGAGGATGCGGGCGTCGCGATAAAGGCGTTGGCAGGCGTATTCGAGCATGAAACCGGAACCGCCATGCACCTGTATGCCGTCGTAAGTGTTGAGGTTCGCGTACTCGGATGTCATGCCTTTGGCCAGAGGAGTGAACGCATCGGCGAGCTTGGAGTATGTCTTGCACTCCGCACGTTCCTCCGGTGTGAGTTTGTCTCCGTTCTGTTTGCGCTCCCGTTCGATGTCTTCCAGAATCTTATACATATCCACATAGCGGCTGGTAGCGTACAGAAGGGCGCGTCCAGCGTCCAGTCTTGCCTTCATAATGGACAGCATATCATAGACGGCGGGGAACTCTATGATGGCTTTACCGAACTGTTTGCGCTCCTTGGCGTATGCCAAAGCCTCGTTGTAAGCCATCTGGCTGACGCCTGTACTCTGCCCGGCGATGCCGAGACGGGCACCGTTCATCAGGCCCATGACATACTTTATCAGACCCATCTTGCGTGAACCGCACAGCTCGGCCTTGGCGTTCTTATAGACAAGCTCGCATGTTGGCGAGCCGTGTATGCCCAGTTTGTTCTCCAGTCGGCGCACATCCACACCGCCGTCACGCTTGTCATAGATGAACATTGACAGTCCGCGGCCGTCCCGTGTGCCCTCTTCCGAGCGTGCAAGCACAAGGTGTATGTCGGAATCTCCGTTGGTAATGAAACGCTTGCAGCCGTTCAGACGCCAGCAGTTGTTGGCTTCGTCGAATGTGGCTTTAAGCATGACGGACTGCAAGTCAGAACCGGCATCAGGCTCGGTGAGGTCCATTGACATCGTTTCCCCGTTGCAGACACGCGGCACAAAGCGCTGTCTCTGGTCCTCATCACCGAACTCATAGAGGGTTTCTATGCAGTCTTGCAGCGACCAGATGTTCTCGAAACCGGTGTCGGCGGTGGCTACCATCTCGTTAATGGCCGAGTATATCGCCATGGGGAAGTTCAGACCGCCGTAGCGTCGCGGCATGGTGACGCCGTTGAGGCCGGCCTTTATCGCCGCGTCAAGGTTCTCGTATGTCTTTGATGCGTATATCATGCGGTTGTTGACAAGGTGCGGTCCTTCCGCATCTACCTCCTCCGCATTGGGTGCAACGACGTTAGCCATGACGTCACCGGCAAGTTCCAGCACGCGATTGTATGAGTCCAACGCGTCTTCAAAGTTCTCCGGGGCGTAGTCATACTTGTCTTTATCGGCGTAATCACGCTCTTTCAGCTCAACGATACGCTTGAGCAAGGGGTGGCTGAGATGGTATTTTATCTCAGGATTGTCAGTATAGAAGTTTGGCATTTGTTCTTATTTGTTATTCTGCTTGTAATACTTTATGAGTTTAGGCACCACTTCTTCCACCGTACCATTAATCACATAGTCGGCGATGGCGTTGATAGGAGCGTCCGGGTCGCTGTTGATTGATATGATGATGCCGGCGTCCTGCATTCCCGCGATGTGCTGTATCTGTCCTGATATGCCGCAGGCTATATACACTTTCGGACGTACCGTCACGCCGGTCTGGCCTATCTGGCGGCTGTTCTCTATCCATCCGGCATCCACCGCGGCACGGCTTGCGCCCACTTCCGCGTGCAGTTCCTTGGCAAGGTCGAAGAGTTGCGCGAACCCTTCCTTTGAACCTACGCCGTAACCTCCGGCCACTACTATCGTCGCGCCTTTCAGATTGTGCTTGGCTTCCTCCACATGGCGGTCAAGAACCTTTACGACGTACTCTGTCTCGGGTACGTATTTTGCCACGTCATGGCGCACTGTCTCGCCGTTATAGTTCTCGTCCAGCACCTCTTTCTTCATCACTCCCTCGCGCACTGTCGCCATTTGCGGACGGTGTTCGGGGTTGACGATGGTGGCGATGATGTTTCCTCCGAATGCGGGGCGTATCTGGTAGAGTTGCTGTTCATAGTGCTTTGCCACCAGTTCGCCGGCTTCGTTCTTCACTTTCATGTCGAAACTGCCTATCTCAAGCTCCGTACAGTCGGCTGTAAGTCCGCTGAACAGTGCTGACGATACACGCGGTCCGAGGTCGCGCCCTATAACGGTTGCGCCCATAAGGCATATCTGCGGCTGTTCCTCCTTGAAGAGGTTTACCACCAATGCGGTGTGAGGGTTGGAGGTATATGGGAACAATCCCTCGGCGTCAAACACGTGAACCTTATCCACTCCGTACTTGATTACCTGCCGTTCCACACCGTCCAGCCCGCTTCCGGCTATGATACATTCCAGCTTCACGCCCAAGGTGTCGGCCAGTTTGCGTCCTTTTGTGAGCAGTTCGAGAGAGACATCCTTCACTGTTGTGCCCTCTATCTCGCAATATACAAAAACGTTGTTCATTTGTCTTCTATGGTTTTGGGTTTTAGGTTTAAGGTTGTAGGTAAGTCGGTAGGGAGGTGCAAGACCTCAAACCTGCAACCGTCAACCCACAACCGTACCGCTTCCGGCGGTTACCCGATAATCTTTTCGTTAAGCAGTTCTACAATAAGGTTGTTCACATCCTCGTCAGAACCGGTCATTGTGCGGCTTTCCTTTGCCTTGAACACGATGTTCTTCACTGTCTTCACGTTCGTTGGCGAGCCGGTCTTGCCTATCTGTTTCGGGTCACACTCGATGTCTGCCGCTCCCCATTGCGTTATGTTCAGATAGGGCTTGCGGGCTATCGTCTCCGCCATGGCCTCCTCCTGCTCCGGCGTACGCTCCGCCGGTACGGTGGCGTTCTTGTACTTCATCAGCAGTTTCGCGTTGCGCGGACGGCACGGAGCGGCGCTGCCGTTCACCGTAACCACCAGCGGCAGCGGTGCTTCCACCGTCTCCACGCCGCCGTCTATGTGGCGCTTTATCACGATTTTCCTTTCCTTTTCGTCAAGAGACAGTATCTCTTCCGCATACGTTACCTGCGTGAGCCCCAGCTTTTCGGCTATCTGCGGGCCCACCTGTGCGGTGTCTCCGTCGATGGCCTGGCGTCCTCCGAGGATGATGTCAAAGTCACCTATCTTCTTTATGGCCTGTGCAAGGGTGTATGAAGTGGCCAGGGTGTCGGCTCCGCCAAGCGGCCTGTCCGTCACGACATAGCCGCAGTCAGCGCCGCGGTAGAGTGCCTCGCGAATCACTTCCGCTGATTTCGGCAGTCCCATGGTAACCACTGAAATGGTAGAACCGGGGAATTTGTCCTTTAAGATCAGTGCCTGTTCAAGAGCATTAAGGTCGTCCGGATTGAAGACTGCGGGCAGTGCGCTACGGTTTACCGTACCTTCCGGAGTCATAGCGTCGGGACCTACGTTTCTGGTGTCAGGTACCTGCTTTGCAAGTACTACGATTTTCAAACTCATAATGTTGTTATATATATAAATAATGTGTAGTCTTTTCTGTTTAGTTTAGTGCATTCAGCCGCAAAGTTACTCATTATTTTCCATTCTGCAAAATATTTGTTGAGAAATTGCTCACACTACCCCATTCTGTGCATAAATATGAATACCATGGCAACTTTTACCGGAATTTATTGTCTTTTCTTGGAAAAAAGTATTAATTTTGCAGAGGTATGGACGGTTTTCGTATCTTTTACGGCAGCCGGCCGGCAACACGTTGCAGCATAATGCGTTACGGGATGCAAAGTAAAAGGGTGCTGATAGCAGTGTAATCAGGCCTCTTTTACATGGTAATCAGCACCTGATTGCAGTGTAATCAGCACCCTTTTGCCTTGTAGTGCGTAACCGCGTGTTTCCCATGCTTTGCGGAATAGAGTGAAAAAGAATGATAAAACAATAATACGAAAGAATGAAAAAGACATTTGTAAGCCTGCTTGCCTGCCTGCTCGCGGCAACGGGCGTAAGCGCCGCACCGCTCACCGTGTGCGACTTTGAGAACTATGCCATAGGGACGTCCGTGCCCATGTGGCACGTCTATGGCGGCACAATGACATCCACCGCAACTGTGGTAGCCGACCCGACGAATCCCGCCAACAAGGTGCTCCATGTAGTATTGAAGGACTGGTGCGCCCATCCTGAGTTCGTGCTGCCCACCACTCTGCGCGGCAGTGAGTTGACAAAACGCTACACCAAGGTGCGTTACAGACTCTACCGCAGTGCCGGTGACGAGGCGGAATGGAAACAGTTTGCCGCCTTTGTAGGCTCGCAGGAGGTTTACAGGGATGAGGGTTACCCCAGTCAGGGGGCGAAAGAGACGTGGCAGACCAAGGAATACGTCATGTCACCGGTTGAGGACAGCAACACGTCAGACAGGCTGCGCCTCGGCATACACCATAACAACTCCGACTATTACATAGACGATGTGCAGCTGGTAGGGGAGTATGACGACTTCGTTTCCGTGGAGGACGGCGGCACGCTGGACTATTGTGTCAGCAACACTTCAACCAGTTATAAGGCCATCTCGGACAATATCTACATCCCGGCAGGCCAGACCGCCAACGTGCTTACGTCCCGTTACTCGGAGTGGACGGGCAAGGTCGTGGGCGAAGGCACGCTCAACATCTACGCCGGCGGCGAACGGTCATACATCGGAACATCATCCAGCAAGGGCACGACATACCCGGATTGGAGCGGCATGACGGGCGATGTCCACGTCTATCCGTACAAGAAGGTGGCGGGCAGCTGCGGCTTCTACGGACTGCTCGTGAGCAGCGGAACGTTCCAGCCGGACAACATCGACGCGTCAAGATACAATACCCTCTTCGCCAACAAGACGCTTGTGCTGCACGACGGCGCCACAATGGCGGTGGAGTCAGGCACGCGCGGCATACGCATAGGTGAGTTGCAGACAGAGAAAGGAAGCTCATTGTGCGGCTATTACAAGAAAAACACGGCCAATTCGTACTACGTCGTCGGCGGCAAGAATACCGACGCCGTGCTGGCAGGCGGCATCTCCCCCTTCGCTGCGGGCAACAAGGTCGGCCTTATAAAGGAAGGTACGGGCACATACAGCATCACAGGCGGGGACAATGACATCAACGGTGGCATACGCGTGCTTGCCGGTACTCTGCTGATAGACAACGACGCAGCCTCCGCCATGGCCGCAAAGACCAAGGGGGCGACCGGCAGCAACGGCACTATAACAGTCTTCCGCAACGCCACATTGGGCGGCAACGGAACCATAGCCGCACCCACCGAGGTGTATGGCACGCTCAAGGCCGGCTCTGACGGCATAGGCATCCTGCGGTTCGTGAATACCGTCACGCCTGCAACGGGCGTGAAAGTGACGCTCCATCCGGAGGCTAACGTGGTGTGCCGGGTACGTGGTGCCGGTGAGGCGGACCTCGTAAGCATCAGCGGAACCATAGCTTACAGCGGAAAGACACAGGACTTTGAGGACTCGGAGCGTATGCCCCGCCTCACCATTGCGCTGGCTGACGGGGCGCAGCTGGCGGTGAACGACGAGGTGACACTGTTCTCCGCAACCTCCAAGGAGGGCACGGACTGGAACTTCGCGATGCGTTATCCCAAGGCATACACATGGGTTGTGGAGCAGCGTGAGGGCGCGGACGGCTCCTATAACATCGTGGCCAAGGTGACATCACTTGATTACGGCGGTCAGGGTGACGTGGAGGATGAGGACGAAGGCGGCGACGTTGCCGGACAATATCCTGACGATGACTGGACGACGGACATGACCGACGACACCCCGTTGCGCACTTACGCAGCCAAGTTGGGCAAGAACATCGGCGTGGCGGTGGCCACATACCGTTACGATTGTAGCAAGGACACGGGTGAAACGGGACTTGTGGGCAATCAGTTCAATATGCTTGTAGGCGAGAACGAGATGAAGTTTGACGCGACAGAGCCAAGCCAAGGCAACTTCAACTATGGCGGTTCTGACGCTGTTATGTGGGTTGCCGACAGGTACAAGCAGGCTGTGCGCGGCCATACACTGGCCTGGCACTCGCAGGTTCCGACATGGGTCAGTCAAGACGGAAAGAAGAATAACAACGGATTCACAAAGCGGCAGCTGCTCGATATACTGAAAAACCATATCTTCAACGTGGTAGGCAACTACAAGGGCAGGATATGCGAGTGGGACGTATGCAACGAGGTTCTCGACGATGACCAGAGCATTGTGCGCACGGATCCCACCGCCTACAAGCTGCGTCCGTCCATCTGGGCGACCTATATAGGTGAGGAATTTATCGATTCAGCGTTCGTATGGGCGCATCAGGCCGACCCGCAGGCCAGGCTATACATCAACGAGTACGGTGCGGAGTTTATGGGCGGAACGAAGACCGAGGCCTATTACAACCTCGTGAAGCGCCTTAAAGCCTCAAACATCCCCATCGACGGCTGCGGCTTGCAGTGTCACCTCACGACGGGAGAACTGGACACCCTCAAGCTGGAGAAGAACATACGCCGTTACGCCGACATAGGCATGAACTGCATCATTACCGAGCTTGACATCGCTCTTGCCAACCCTTACGCCGCCGATGCGCTTGACATTCAGGCGAAGGAGTATGGCGCTGTCACGAGAGTGTTCCTGCGTAACGACAACTGTCCGTCCATGTTGGTATGGGGAATCTCGGACAATCACTCTTGGAGGCAGAACCAACCGCTGCTTTACAACAGTTCCCTTGAGCCGAAACCCGCCTATTACAACGTCCACGCACAGCTGAGACTGGCGGCGGAAAAGGCCACGGGAGTGAAGTCCGCCGCCGCTGACGGAGACGGGAAAAAGCTGATAGGGAAGACTTGCCTCAACGTTGCGGGACAGCGTGTTGCCGCTCCTCACGGCCTGATATTGGAGGTAGAGCGTTATTCTGACGGCTCTGTCAGGACGGTGAAGAAAGTGGTTGAATGACAGTGACATGACGGCCACTCCGTAAAAGGGTGCTGATTACATTGCAAACAGGTGCTGATTACTGTGTAAAAGAGGCCTGATTGCAATGTAATCAGCACCCTTTTGCGAAATGGCCGTTTATGTTTCGGCATGACGTACGCACCAAGGTGTGTCCCTACCACTTCGGCTTGTGATATATTTGGGTGGCGTTTCTATGTCGGTGGAGAACCCCGAAGGGGTGGAATATTACAGCACAGGGTGTAAACCCTGTGTTCAGATGGTGCGTCCGCAAGACGTATTGGAAACCCCGAAGCCGGCAGGCGAGGCGGAAGAAAGCCGCCGAGGGGTGAAATATCCGTCGCACATAATGCGCCGCGGTATATTTGTTTGTGATGATTCCCCGTGTTTTTTGTGTCACCCCTCGTCGCACTTTGTGCTCCTCGCCTGCCGGCTTCGGGGTTTCCGATACACTTCTTCCCGCTCAAATGATGACACAGGGTTTACACCCTGTGCTAAGTTGTGTCACCCCTTCGGGGTTCATCGCCTCCATTTTTTGTGGCGTTTATAGCGTTTGTGGATGGTGACGCCTTGTAGGGACGCACCTTCTTGCCGCCGGCATAAAGCCTATGGCAAGCGGCAAAGCCGAGCGGGTGCGTCCGAATCTGCCGCCGTTTTTTGCGTGATGAGGAAAAATAAGCCGCGGTACATTTGCGGGTTCAAGATGTTTTTTGTACTTTTGCATCACGTAAAACTTGTGACGTAAAATGTGTGATGATATGACAAACGTTTGTAAATATCGGAAAAAAGTTGTAATTTTGCGTCTGATACAAAACAACACAGCATGTATAACTTCCTGTTAAGGGCAAGCCACTGGCTGTCAACCTACACATCTTGGTTCATAATCGCCGTGGCATTGCTTACCTATTTCGTGCCGGGCCTGTTCTCATGGGTGCATGGCACGACGCAATCCTGCATCCTTGGCTTCATAATGCTCACCATGGGGCTGACGCTTACGATGCAGGACATGAAGGTGCTTGCGGCGCGGCCGTGGGACATCCTCATCGGAACGTGCGCACAGTTCTCGCTCATGCCGCTCATAGCATGGTCTCTTACCGTGGGTGTCGGCTATCTTGGCGTCGCCATTCCGAAGCCGGTTATCGTCGGCATCATCCTTGTCGGCTGCTGCCCGGGCGGCGTGTCGAGCAACATAATGTCCTATCTCTGCCGCGGCGACGTGGCGTTTTCCGTGGGCATGACCACCGCTTCCACGCTTCTTGCGCCCGTGGTTACGCCGCTGCTTGTGCTTTGGCTGGCCGGCGAACAGGTGGAGGTGGACGCTCTCGGGATGTTCCTCAACATCCTTATCGTCACCCTTATGCCCGTCACCATAGGCTTCTTCGCAAACCTTTTCTATGGAGGAAACGCGCGTTTCAAGCGTGCCCAGGCCGTAATGCCGGCCTTCAGCGTGCTGGGTCTGGCGTGCATCGTGGGCGGAGTAATATCCGCCGTGCATGACAAACTGCTCAGTGAGGGCGTAGCCTTCTTCCTTGTGGTGTTTGCCGTTGTGCTTGCCCACAACTCCCTCGGCTACCTTGCGGGGTACAGTGTGGGCAGGATGTTCCGCTTCTCCAAGGCAAAGAACAGGACTGTCTCCATTGAAGTGGGGATGCAGAACGCCGGACTGGCCACGGTTCTCGCCTCCACTTTCTTCGCGGCGACGTGCCCCTTGGCCGTCATTCCGTGCGCCTTGAGCTGTGCGTGGCACTCCATTTCCGGCACCATCCTTGCCACTTGGTTCAGGAACAGGGACGGGAAAGAACCGTCACAAGGCAACTGACAACTTATAATTCAGAACTAATAACCACATAACCAATGTCAGACTATATCGTTTCCGCACGCAAGTACCGCCCCATGACCTTTGACAGTGTCGTGGGACAGACTGCGCTTACCACCACGCTGAAGAACGCGGTGCAGTCGGGAAAGCTCGCCCACGCATACCTTTTCTGCGGTCCTCGCGGTGTGGGCAAGACCACCTGTGCGCGTATCTTCGCCAAAGTAATAAACTGCCTTAACCCCACTTCCACCGGCGATGCCTGCGGACAGTGCGAGAGTTGCCGCGCCTTTGAGGAGGGACGCTCGCTGAATATCTTTGAGCTTGACGCCGCATCCAACAACGGTGTGGAGCATATCAAGACGCTGATGGAGCAGACCCGCATCCCGCCGCAGACCGGACGGTACAAGGTTTTCATCATAGACGAGGTGCACATGCTGTCAACCGCGGCCTTCAACTCGTTCCTCAAGACGCTGGAAGAGCCGCCGGCACACGTCATTTTCATACTCGCGACCACGGAAAAGCATAAGATTCTGCCTACAATCATATCCCGCTGTCAGGTGTATGACTTCGAGCGCATGAGCGTGCAGGGCATTGTCTCCCACTTAAAGCACGTGGCGGAGAGCGAGGGTATCACCTACGAGGACGCCGCACTCAACGTGATTGCGGAGAAAGCGGATGGCGGTATGCGTGACGCCCTGTCCATATTCGACCAGGCCGCGTCCTTCTGTCAGGGCAACATAACCTACCAAAAGGTGATAGAAGACCTCAACGTGCTTGACGCGGACAACTATTTCAGCATTGTGGATTATTGTCTTGACAACAAGGTTGCGGAGGTAATGATGGCTCTTAACGGCATTCTTTCGCGCGGATTTGACGGCGGACAGGCTGTTAACGGTCTGGCTTCGCACATACGTAACGTGCTGATGGCGCTTGAACCGCAGACAACACAGCTGATAGAGGCCGGCGATGCACAGCGGCAGCGGTATGCGGAACAGGCGAAACGCTGCCGGCCCCAGTTCCTGTACAGGGCGCTGAAACTGCTCAACCAGTGTGATGTCAACTACCGCATGAGCAGCAACAAGCGTCTGCTTGTGGAGCTGACGCTGATACAGGTGGCGCAGATTACGCAGGAGGACGGCGACGATGCCGCCGGTGGGCGTAGGCCCTGTAAACGCTTAAAATCACTGTTCAGGAAACTGATGGGGGAGATGGCCGCCGTTAACGCCGCTCCTTCCGCTCTCCCCAAGGGGGAGGGGCAGTCACAGGAAACCTCTGTTAACGGAAGTGCCGGCAGCGGAATGGTTGCAGAGCCGGTGCCGGCGTCATACGCCAATGCCGCCGCCGCGAAACCTGTTGACGGCGCTGCCGCCGCAAAGCCTTCGCGTCCGCACGTCAAGTTAGGCTCGATAGGCGCGTCGTTCAGCAGCATACTGGGTACGAACACTGTCACCCGTCAGGTGGAGGAGAAGATACCACTTGGCGAAGCGGCCAACGAATCGGCGGCGTTCACCGAGGATGACGTGCGCAGGGAATGGTTGTCGATGTGCAACCGGATGATGCTGACCAAGCAGAACGCGCTTGCCAAGCGCATGATGAACGTGCAGCTGAAGATAACGGAGTTCCCGCACATTGACTGTATAGTGGAGAACACCATCCTGCAAAGTGACATTTCCGCCATATTCCGCCGCATAGAGGTGACGATGGCTAAGTGTCTGCACAACGGCAAGGTCACCATGACGCTGCGTCTTGCCGACCCGAAGGAGGTGGTGCGCAGGTTGTCGCCACATGATTTCCTGCAAAAGCTGATAGAGACGAACCCTGCTTTCGCCGCCATGCAGAAGGAACTGAAACTGGAGGTGGAGTAGGGGGCTTCGCAAACAGGTGCTGATTACACTGTAAACAGGTGCTGATTGTACAACGAAAGGGTGCTGATTACATCGTAATCAGCACCCTTTTATATTGGTATTGCTAATACCTTGAATAGCAATGCCTTGTAGGGACGTACTTTGGTGCGTCCGATTCGTCTCGCATGCCCGCACCGGCGGACGCACCAAGGTGCGTCCCTACAACGTGCTTTTATAGTTATTGTGGCAGTAAGATGACTGTGTTTGCAGGTTAATTGCCACTCTTCATCGGCGGGCTGAAAGCCTGTTTTTATTGTATTTCACTCGTTATTCCAAATGTCGGATGAACCGAAAAAAAAGCCGATAACACGGCATTATACCGTGCTATCGGCTTGTATGTATTGTAAGGACTATATCGTAGTCTTGTTTTCCAGCCGTTGTGCGGCCATCAGCTCGTACTTGGTGCCCGGCCGGCCGTAGTTGGCGTAGGGATAGATGGATATACCTCCGCGTGGCAGGAAGATGCCCGTGACCTCTATGTACTTGGGGTTCATGAGTTTTATGAGGTCCTTCATGATGATGTTCACGCAGTCCTCATGAAACGCCCCGTGGTTGCGGAAAGAGAAAAGGTATAGTTTCAGGCTCTTGCTCTCCACCATCTTGCTGTCGGGCAGGTATGAGATTTTAATCTCGGCGAAGTCCGGTTGTCCGGTAATCGGGCACAGTGAGGTGAACTCCGGGCAGTTGAACTGTACCCAGTAGTCATTCTCCGGGTGCTTGTTCTCAAAGGTCTCAAGCACCTCCGGAGCGTAGTCGCTGCGGTATTCCGTCTTCTTTCCGAGGAGTGTCAGCCCCTCGTCTGTGCGCTCTGTCATGCCTGTTCCTCTCTGTCGTCAATGTTGTCGCCGTTTGTCGGCTTGAGAACCTCCTCGAAGTTGGTGATGCCTGCATCGACAAGGATGTCGTACCACTGTATGAGTTTCTTGATGTCGCTGTTGTGAACACGGTCGCGGTCGAAGTTAGGGAAGAACTTTGCCGTGTATTCTTGCAGCTCCGTGGCTGATGCCTTGCGCCAGTTGAGGCTGGATTTCTTTCCTTCCTCCATGTCGCGGAGTGCTATCATGACGTTCATCAGTGGCTGGTCTTCCTCATCTGTGTACATGGCTATGTCAGCGAGTGATGTCACCCTGTCGCTGGCAAATGCCGGCATACGCTTGTGTGAGCCGTCGAGTGCCTCGACAATGAGGCTCATTTTGGCGCGTGAGACGAGTTTGTAGAGTCCTGGTTTGCCGGAGATGGCAAGAATTGTTTTCTGCATTTTCTTTTATGGTTTTTGTTTTTTATAATAATGTAAGGTCTTTCAGTCTTTGCTGTCGGCAGGCTTTCGTGGTTCGCCGAGCGCCGAAAGCAGTTCTTTTATCTGCCTGTCGAGGTTGGCGGTGCCGTCGTTTAGTATGATGTGGTCGGCTCTGCGGGCTACGTTTTCTTGGTCAGCCTGCTTTTCAAGCCATTCCCTTGCCATGTCGTATGTGATGTTGTCGCGCTGCATTATGCGGCGTATTCTTGTCTCGGCGGGTGCCGTTACGGCTATCACCTTATCCACATACTGTTCGAGATGGGCTTCATATAGTATCGCGCTTTCCATCCACCGCATTCCGGAGCGGTAGAAGTCTTCCATCACCGCGGGGTGTACTATGGCGTTGACGCGTTGCTTGTTCTCCTCCGAGGCGAGCAGGTATTTCGCTATGACGGGCTTGTTCAGCGTTCCGTCGGGGCGGTACGCTTCGCTTCCTAACAGCGTTGTCAGTGCCTTTTTCAGTGCTGGCGAGGTGTGAAGCAGGTGCTTGGCTCTTGTGTCGCAGTCGTAAATGCGTATTCCGTAGCCTTCAAGTTTCTTGCAGACGTATGACTTTCCCGCCCCTATTCCGCCTGTTATGCAGTAGCGCATGGATTGCATAGGTGTTTTATTTGTTTGTCTCTATCAGATAATCGACAGTTGGCTGTTTCAGGAATGCTTTTACAATGCCGCGCGGTTGTGAGGTTATTTTCAGACGTATTTTCTCCGATTGGTCGGCGGGAAGCTCGTTGTAGTCCGCGACGATGTTGAAAAGCTCCGGCTTCACGGCGTTGCTGTTCCGCACTCCTACCGCCACTCTTACATCGACATGAGCGGGAAAGGTCTTCAATGATATTCCTTTTGGCACGTTGGAGGTCTTGATCGGCACTCTGACAGTCATCTCGGTAAGCTGGTCTGTGATGATGCTGATGCTAGCTTCTTCCGTTTCCAGCTTGGCTCCCTTGATGTGTTGCAAGGCTACTGTGCGTGTGACAGACTCGGTAATGTCCTCCATGCTTATGACATCCGTCAGCGCCGCGTTTATCGTGTCGAGCGCTTCTGTGGCGGCCAGTACGGTGACTGTGTCAGGAGTGACGGTGCAGCGGCTGATATAGTAGTTTGGCTTTGTCGATATGTTGCCGTTTATTTGTACCGGTATCCGCTTCTTGCTGCCGCGGCAGAAGTAGAAGTCCCAATGCTCAGCCTTTACCGACAGTATGGTGGTTGACTCGTTCAGGCGCGGCTTGATGATTTTCTGTATCTCGGAAGGTGTTACGGAACCTTTGCTTTGTGACTTGGTGTAGAGCAGGAATGAGAGGCGTATTGGCCTGATGTCTTCGTTGACCGTGTACTTGAACAGGTTGAAGCCCTTGTCTTTCAGCGTCACTCTGATACTGTCGGGCAGCCCCTCCGTTATGACGATGTTTTGCGGAACGTCAACGATTTCTACCGGAACCTTCACTTCTTTCTCGTAAGTCTCGTTGAGAGATGACAGAAACCAGAATGCAGCACTGACCGACAGGAAAAACAGAAAAACCAAGAACTCCTTGTTCAGAAGTTTGAACAAGAGGTTCTTGGCGTCGTTGTATTTATGCTGCCAGTGCAGAGTATCCATACAAAGTCAGTGTGCTGGTTGTGCGCAAGGCAAGTCTTTATTTCTGCAACTGTGATGCCGCGTCGGCGAAAACGTAGTTGCGGTCCACGGTGATGGTTACTCCTTTCGCCACTTCCACCTCAAGAGCGTTCTGCTCAAGGATGACACGGCGGACGGTACCGTACATGCCTCCGGCGGTGATTATCTTGTCTCCTTCTTTCAGTGAGTTCTGGAAATTCTTTATTTCCTTTTGCTTTTTCTGCTGCGGGCGAATCATAAAGAAGTACATGATGGCGAAGATCGCAATCATCATGATAATCATTGAGTAGCCGCCACCGGCTGCGCCTTGTGCGGCAAGAATCATGTTTGTTGTCATGTCGGTTGGTTATTATTCTTTGTTTTGTTATTGTTTTCTTTCCGGAATCTGCTTGAACATCTTGCCATTCTTGATAAGATGTCGCGCGATAGTGTCGAGCATGCCGTTGATATAGCCTCCGCTGCGTGGCGTGGAGTACAGTTTCGCCAGATCAACATATTCGTTTATTGTCACGTTGACGGGTATGTTGGGGAACGTGAGCATCTCGGCAATGGCGATTTGCATTACCACAACATCCATGTAAGCCAGCCGCGAGAAGTCCCAGTTGCGGCTTGCCTCTGTCATGTAACGCTGGTATTGCTCGGCGTTGAGTATGGTTGCGCGGAACAGTTTCCTCGCATATTCCTTGTCTTCCTCGTCCGTATATTCGGGCAACAGTTCCTGCTTGGTGTTTGTCTTGGGGTCAAACCGCTTGATGGTCTTTAATACAAACGTATCGACAACCTCCTTGTCGTCGTTCCAGTACAGGCTGACTTCTTCAAGGATACCGTCCAGTTCCTCGTTGTTCTGTATGAACAGCTTGTATAGTTTGCGCCATACTTCGCGGTGAGCCTCATAGTCATCGTCGTCAGATTCCATGAAATCCCGGTAGGCTTCGCTCTGTTCCATTTGCAGATACAGTTTCTTCACAAACTCCGTCCGGTCTTCCCAGATGTCTTTCTGTTCCTCGGCGAAGGTCCTGAGCATACGGTTTTCCTCAAGCTGTACGGCGAACTTGTTGAACGAAAACTTTGAAGATGGTATTTGCGTGCCTTCACGTTCCGCTTTGGCCGAGGCTATATCCACGTGCTTTCTTGCCATACGCGTGACGGCGATGATAAGCAGCAGCAAGCTGTTGTATAGGTGGTATGCCTTTGAAAGAGAGAATAAGAGTTCCTTTTCGGCACTGTCTATGTTGTGGTTGCCGTTCTGAAAATAAGCGTAGGTTAACTGAACAACCTTGATACGTATAAGTTCCCTGTTAATCATGTTAGTTGTTTTGTTGTTTGGCGTATTGGTCGCTTTCCGGCATTCAGGAAGGGGTAAAGAACCGAACAACCAATAATGTCAGAGAGCGCTGTGCCCGATTACATAAGTAATAGCATCTGCAAAGTTAGCTAAAAAAGGGTGAATGACAAAGGGGGAACGGTGTTTTTACTACTTTTTTGTACTATTTTACGGCAAAACTTTGTGTATGTCAAGAAAAAGACGTACCTTTGCACTCGCTTTTGAAGTATGTCTCCGGAAAACGAAGCCGTGCTTCAGTGTGATGGCGAATTAAGCAACCGCAATTTAATCAACAAACTTAATTTAGAGTAACACAAATGTTAGAAATCAATCTTTCAGGCAAGAAGCGTGTCGAAACCGGCAAGAAGGCTTCCAAGATGATGCGTAAGGAAGGTCTCGTACCTTGTAATCTGTATGGTGAGAAGAGGGGAGAGAACGGGCTTCCGGAGGCTCTTGCCTTTTCAATTCCTTTCTCAGAGCTTCGCAAGGCAATCTACACACCGAACGTTTACGTGGTGAACCTTGACGTAGAGGGCGAGAAGCACACTGCCGTAATAAGGGAAATCCAGTTCGAACCGGTAACAGACGCAGTGTTGCACGTTGACTTTTACGAGGTGACTCCGGAGAAGCCGATTGTTGTAGGCATACCTGTTCAGCTCAACGGACTTGCAGCCGGTGTGCGTCTCGGTGGACGTATGAGCCTCTCTGTGCGCCAGCTTAAGGTGAAAGCTCCTTATACCCAGATTCCGGAGAAACTGATGATCGACGTTACAAGCCTTGAAATCGGCAAGAGCATCAAGGTCGGCAGCCTTTCATTCGAGGGTCTCGAGCTCGTTACTCCGGCTGAGGTCGTAGTATGCTCGGTTAAGATGACACGTGCGGCTCAGGCTGCCGCAGCTGCTGCAAGCAAGTAATATTGCCGCGGCTTGCCATGAGGCAAAAGTGAAATAGGGGCACTCTTGATATTCAAGGGTGCCCTTTTTGCTTGCATTGCCATTCTTTTTGTCTTACCTATTATATTATATAAGTATCGATGGAGAAGTATTTGATAGTCGGACTGGGCAATCCCGGCGCGGAATATCACGAGACAAGGCACAACGCCGGATGGATGGCCGTTGACGCTTTCGCAAAGGAACAGGGCGTGACTTTTGCGGACAAACGCTACGGATTTGTCGCGGAGACAAGCGTGAAGGGAAGGAAACTCTTTCTGCTCAAGCCCACCACATACATGAATCTCAGTGGCAACGCCGTGCGTTATTGGCTTGAAAAGGAGAATATCCCGACCGAGAACCTGCTCGTCATAGTTGACGACCTCGCCCTTCCGCTCGGAAAGATGCGCCTGAAAGGCAGTGGCAGCAACGGCGGACACAACGGGTTGGGGCACATACAGCAGCTGATAGGGCAGAAATACGCACGCCTGCGCATGGGCATCGGGGCGGAATTTCAGAAAGGCGGACAGGTGGATTGGGTGCTTGGCAAGTTCTCTGACGAAGACAAGGCCACACTGGCACCGCTTATGGAGACGGCCTGCGAGATGATAAAGTCGTTCGTGCTGGCCGGCATTGACATAACGATGAACCGCTACAACAAGAAATAGTAACAGCAAAAACGTTGCGGAATGATGGAAGAGAAAACTTTGAAATATCAGGAGAGCGCACGTCTTGACAAGTGGCTGTGGGCCGCACGCATATTCAAGACACGCTCCATGGCCGCCGACGCGTGCAAGAACGGCCGTGTGACGGTGAACGGCGCCAATGCCAAACCCTCGCGGACGGTGAAGGCGGGGGAGACCGTTCATGTGAAGAAACCTCCTGTGACATACTCCTTCAAGATACTGAACGCCATAGAGACGAGGGTGGGGGCGAAGCTGATACCGCAGGTGTATGAGAACGTCACCGACCCGAAGCAGTACGAACTGCTTGAAATGTCACGCATCAGCGGTTTCATCGACCGTGCCCGCGGTACCGGCCGTCCTACCAAGAAAGACCGCCGCGCGATGGAATCGTTTGTTGAGCCCGCCCTCTTCGGATGGGATGACGATGATGACTGGGACGATGACGACGAGTGATCCATTTCGCTTTGTCCGTCCGGTGCTGATGCCGGCCTGATGGATTTGTGCTGCTGTTGTTCCGCCTGAATGTCCGCCCGCAATCCGTGCGCTTGCCGCCTCCGTCGTAAAAGGGTGCTGATTACCCTGCAAACAGGTGCTGATTATATAGTAAACAGGCCTCTTTTGCAGGGTAATCAGCACCCTTTTGTTTTGCATTGGAAAGTGGGTGGATGATTGTTCGTTTGTAGAGGCGGTGTATGATATAATACACTCTGGCAGGTAGCAACGGTTGTGAGACGATGAGATTCATCGTCTCTACGTCTGCGCTTGGAAAAGTTTTAAGTGAAAGAATAAAACAAAACGCATATGCTGGCATTGTAGGCACGGCATCTTGCCGTGCAATCGCCGCATTACTTCCATACGTTTGTTGTATGACAAGATGCTGTGCCTACATCCTTCCCTGTATTGTAGAGACGATGAATCTCATCGTCTCAATAGGAAATGTGGTATGGTGTGGTTATGTAAAATGCCTTCTTTCCGGTCAAAAGAAAGTTTTTTACGGTTTTCTTTGATTTATTCAGAAATTCTTTTTAACTTTGTCACCGGTTTCAACCGTCAGCCTTTGCCATAACGGTATGACTGTGCGGGCGAAACCATACATAATAATCAAGCGTCACTAACGCTTTGTCTGTGTAAACTTTGAACGTAGGAAATTCAAAAACTTGAAACACGGGACGAAGTAAATGGTGAATGCTGGCGGATATGACATTATGTTATCCGGAGTGTGCAGAGGGCAAATATCATGGTGTCCTCCTGCACGCTTTTCGGGTACGTGTATCATATCAACGTGGGCATACATCTTCTCGTTTTGTTTCAAGGGTTTCCTACGACCTAAAGTTTAGACCGAGTTAAGGTGTGAGCCCACGTTCTTTTTGTTATGTATATCAGCAATTCTTTCTCGGAAAATAAACAGAAGTCTTGTATGGGCTCGGCAAGGCGCAACTATTTTTTATGATTATGAAAAAACTATTTCTATTGGTTGTTGCCGCTATGGTGAGCGTTATTTCTCTCTTTGCGCAAGATTCCACGCAGAAGGCAGTCAATGACGGCATTGTGGACATCACGTTAAGTGCTCCCAATACCCTGCGTTATGCGCTTGCGGACTTGGAGGCCGTATCCATTACGGGGCTTGTACTGCATGGTGAGCTTGGTAGTGATGATCTGGCAGTGATACATTCGCACACAGGAAGACTGTCAGAGATAGAGGTCGTTGACCTTAGCGATGTGACATTGGTTGCGGATGAGGGGCAATACGCTTCGTTTCAGGCTGCAAAAAGCGATGTGGGGATGGGAAAGACTACAAACACATATTTCCTAAGCGACCGCAATGAGACAGTGACGGACAGGGAAGACACTGGCTTGGGAGGGTTTTATAATGATGTGAAGATATACACGACGGATCTTGGAGGATTGCTCTATGGATGCACTTCGCTGAAAAAGGTATTGCTGCCTAAGGGGCAGAAGAGCATCGGTGATCGTATGTTCACTAACTGCACGGCCTTGGAAGAACTGGTGCTGGAAGACGAAAGTAAGGTGACGGCTGTAAAAGACGAGGCTTTCAAAGGATGTGCCAGCCTTGTCAATCTGCGCCTTTCTGGCTTGCGAACAATAGGTAACAATGCTTTTGAGGGGGCGCAGGTCAGCGATATAGACCTTAAGAATGTGACGAATTTTGGTGAACGGCCTTTCTTTAATACCAAGGGGCTGAGTAAGGCTGACCTGAGTAGCATGACATCTGTGCCTGATAACGCTTTCAGCGGGTGTGCAGACCTGAAAGAAGTTATATGGGGTGATAGACTGATAAATGTTGGCGATGGGGCTTTCAGTGGCTGTGGTATAGAGACAGTAGCACTGCCGGCGACTGTAAGAAGGGTGTATGCTAATGCCTTTGATGGTACGCCATGGCTTGAAGAACAGAGAAAGACTGTGACGGAGGGGATAATATATGCGGGAAAAGTGGCACTGCAATTCGCACCAAAATGGGAAGTGGCGGAAAATACTACACTGATAATAGCCGATGGTACAACTGCCACGAGTGTAGGACTATGTCCGGACTATTCTTGGTCTGACAGAATAACAAAGATTGTTATGCCTGAGTCAATGAAGTACATTGGTGGTGCCAGTTCTTGTTTTGCCGGTTTGAAAGAGGTGAATTTGCCGGAAGGGTTGGAGTATATAGGGCCAAATACTTTCCGTAATGCGCAACTGTTGACAGTCAGAGTCCCGTCAACGGTGATGGAGATTGGCAGAATGGCTTTTTCTAATATGAAAAGGTTATTGAAAGTAGAGTATGATGCAAAAGGACTGATAACAGAGAGTAGTGTGTTTGCAAATTGCGAGGCACTTGAAAAGGTGACATTCGGTGCGGATGTTAAATGTGTGCCTGCCTATATGTTTGAAGGATGTACCAGCCTGATAAAGGTAGAGTTTGCCAAAGGCTCAGAACAAGAGAGCGGTATTGGTAGCGGTAGCGGCAGGTTCTGTATAGGCGGTGGCGCATTCAAGGACTGCACTGCTTTGACGAGTTTCACCTTTCCTTCAAATTTGGATTCTATCGGTGGAGATGCCTTTCGTAATACTGGTATTATAAAGGCGGAACTCCCAAAAGGCACAAGAAGTATCGCTTGGGCTTTTAGGGACTGCGCAAAACTGACCGAGGTGGTGTTGCCGGAAAGCATGGAATGCCTATTGGCGGACGATACTTTCTATGGCACTTCATTGGAAAAGATTTATGACTATCATGTAACGCCGTTGCAAATAAAGGATGGTGATGAGTTCTATAATTTCAGAAGACTGTCACAAACAGCTACGGTCTATGTGATGCCGGGATGTATGGAAGCGTATAAATCAGATCCGGTATGGAGATATTTCAAGATAGAGTTAATGGATGAGGAACATCAGGCAACCGCTGTAAATGCAGTGAAAGGTTCTGCTCAATATGGTAATGGGGCTGTTTATGACCTACAAGGGCGACGTTTAGTCAGTCCGCATTTACGTTCTGTAATTATAAAAGATGGTAAGAAGTATTTTCTTAACTACGCTTATTGATACCTCCATAGATGGAAGCATCTGAAAATCAAATAGACTGTTGGTGTATAACATAATAATAAAGATGCCGGGGAAGCCAATTAAGCTCCCCCGGCATCTTTATTAAGAGTTTTCTGCATGATATTATTCATGCCTTGTTACCTGTTTATGCTGTTTAGCATGGACGTGTCTTCGGCAGGTTGAAGACGTCCTGCACTTCTTTCATCGCTTCCGGTGTCATGCCGTCAGGCTCGCTGCCCATGTTCTTGGCGCACATATATATGTTTGCGGCCTTGCATAGGACGTCTGTCTGGTCGAAGGCGTCCATGATGTCCTGACCTACCGCTACGGTGCCGTGTTTCTCCCACAATACTACGTCGTGCTTCTTGATCTGTTCCAGAGTGTCTTTCGCCAGCTCTACGGATGAGGGCAGGCCGTAAGGCACGATGCCTATGCCGAGGGGGGCGAAGGCGAGGGTTTCCGGTATCATGGACCACAGCACGCGTGTCATTTCGTCACCGCGGAGGAAGCGTTGTATGTGTGACATGGCAACGAGTTCTATCGGGTGTGTGTGCAGGGTGGCTTTGTAGCATGAGCCGGTTTCGAGCAGATAGTTCTGCAAGGCGAGGTGTGTCGGCAGTTCGGATGTGGGCATTACCGGTTCGTCGGCAATGATTTCGTAGCTTGCGCAGTCGTCGCAGATACGCACGATGGAGCCGTTCTGCATTGGCCAACGTGCGAGGTCGCGCATACGTTTGCCTGTGCCCTTGCAGTAGAAGTACTTTCCTTTAAGTTGCGGCAGTGCCATTCCTATCTGTTTCACGGGTGCTATTGCGGGCATGGCCTTGCATTCGTCGTCCATGAACTCGGTTACATTGACGGTGATGTTGCCGCCGTTGCGCTCTGCCCAGCCCTTTTGCCAAAGGTAACCGGTGACTTCCGCTATCTGGTTTACAACGGCCTCTAATTCGGGACGGCCTTCCAATATACTTTTCATGATGTTTGTTTTTATGGTTTGTTGAATGTTGTTGTTAAGTGATCAGCCTATCAGTTGTGGCAGGAAACTTGACACGATGAGTACTATAAGTCCCACTACGAGTACTATGATGGTGCTCTTTGAGCAGCCCTTCCACTCCTTTAACAGTATGCCCCATACGTTTGAGAATGTGACGTTGAGTGCCATGAGGATGCAGAAGGAGAATGTCAGCAGGTCGGGTGAGCTTTGAAGGAAGCCTTGTCCCAAGGACAATCCGAAGAACTGGCTGTACCATAGTCCTCCGGCGAGGGCGCAGAAGATGAGGTTGTTGCCCCATACGCTGCCGTTGGCGTAGTCACCCCATGTCTTGTTCTTTTGGTTCTGGTAGAAGCAATAGATGGCGTTTGTCACGAAACCGCCGAGCGTTACAAGCAGTATGGCCGGCAGAGCCTTGAACATCGGGTCAGTGTCGGCAAAGTTGATGTCTTCTCCGAAGGCGAGGCCTACGTTGAAACAGCCGCTCATAAAGCCGGCAAGCAGTGCGATGGCAAGGCCTTTGGGGAAGTTAAAGTCTTTCACTGCCTCTTTCTTTTCTTCCTCTGACAGGGAAGCACTCTTCATTGAGCCCGCCACACCGATGATGGCAATGCCGATGAGGGTGACTATGACGCCGATGATGACTGCGGCTGTAAGTCTTTCGAGTGCGTTCTGCTCAGGGAAGAATACGTTGAGCAGAACCGGCCCCATGATGGTTCCCAAGCCTGCGCAGGTGCCGAGGGCTATTGACTGTCCGAGTGCGACACCGAGGTAACGCATGGACAGGCCGAACGTCAAACCGCCGACTCCCCACAGTACTCCGAAGAATAATGTCATGAGTACGTTGAATGAATTGGCACCGGCATATAGCCCGCAGAGTGATTCGCCCTCCGGTATTGCGAGCATGGCACCTGACAGCGGGAAGATAAGCCATGCGAAAACGCCTTGGATAATCCAGTAACTTTCCCAAGACCAGCTTTTTATCTTGTTGATGGGGACATAGCAACTGGATTGGCAGAATGCGCCGATGGCGATGATAAGTAGTCCGATAATGATTTCCATTGTCTTTTTGTTGGTGTGTTATGGCATGCTGGCTTATTGGCAGAATGCCTAGAATAACATAAGTTCTATATACTCCGGAGACCCGGAGCATATAGAACATTCATATTCACTTAATGTAAGATTAACGCTTGGATGTAACGTCTGCCACGTACTTGTCGATGTCAGCGATGAACTCCTGACCTACCGGTACATTGTTGCGGACGCAGAACTCGTCATATACTGCCTGCCAAGGCATTGCCTTCTGCTCCTCGATGATGGCGAGAACCTTGTAGCCTTCGCCAGCCAACTCAAGCTTGCTGATGGCCTCACGTGGCTCAAGAAGAGCGCGGAGCATGCACTTCTGTGCTGCGCGTGAACCGATAACGTAAGCGCCGATGCGGTTGATTGAGCCGTCGAAGAAGTCGAGTCCGTAGTGAACGCGGTCGAGTGCGCCGGCACGTACAATCTCAAAGAACAGCTCCTGTGTAGGATCGTCCATGATGGTAACGTGGTCTGAGTCCCAGCGTACAGGGCGTGATACGTGCAGCATCAACTCTTTGAGGAAAGGAAGAACGGCAGATACCTTGTCCGCAGGAGACTCTGTCGGGTGGTAGTGGCCGGTGTCTATGGTCAGAAGCTTGTCGTTTTGTGCAGCGTATGCCGTGTAGAAGTCGTGTGAGCCGACGGTGAATGACTCAAGGCCGATACCGAATACCTTGCCCTCGATGCAGTCTTTCATCATTGGCTGCTTCTTCTCGAATACTTCATCGAGAGACTTCTTCAGTGTGTTACGGTAGAGAGCGTGGTTTACAGACACGTCCTTGCATCCGTCATGTACCCAAAGGTTCATGATACATGGGTCGTTCTGTGCCTCACCCATGGCGTTCGCAATGTCACGGCAGCGCTTTGTATGCTCCACCCAGAACTTGCGTATGCTCTCGTCTGGGTTTGCGAGTGAGAGGCTTCCGGACTTCGGATGTGAGAAGCTTGATGAGTTGAAGTCGAGCAATGTGTTGTTCTCCTTTGCCCAGTCAATCCAAGACTGGAAGTACTCTACCGTCACTTCATCGCGGTCAACCACCTTACCCTTGAAGTCACCGTAGATTTCATGGAGGTTAAGACGGTGGTTACCCGGGATAAGGCTCTTTGCTTTCAGGATGTCCTGGCGCAGTTCGTCTATGTTGCGTGCGGCTCCCGGGAAGTCGCCTGTGGACTGGATGCCACCGGACATGGCACCGGCCTGCACCTCAAAACCTTTCACATCGTCAGCCTGCCAGCAGTGGAGCGAGAGGTGGAAGTCTTGCAATTGCTTCAAAACGGCTTCGGTATCAACACCGATTTCCGCATAACGTTCTTTGGCTACTTCATAAGCCTTTGAGATAAGTTCTGCTTTCATTGTCTTAGTTAGTTTTGTTTTTAGTGTATGATTATTGTTTCTTTCTTGTACTTGTTTATCCTTTTTTCGCCACTATATCGAGGAATTTCTTGTATGCCACATCCCATTCCTCCTTGTCTTTCGGCGTAAATTTCTTCAGCTCCAGGCTGTTGGCTATGACGCGACGCATATCCCATAAGTCTGCAACTTCGCCCGCAGCCTTAGCCTGTACCATGATGTTTCCGAGCGCAGTACCCTCCTGAGGACCTGCAAGCACTTCCACACCGAGTGAGTTTGAGGTAAATTGGTTCAGGTCATTGTTAAGTGAACCGCCGCCGATTATGTGCAGTACGTTTATCGGGAACGATGCCATCTCCGTGAGATAGCCGAATACCTGACGGTAGCGCAGGGCGAGAGACTCGAATATGCAGCGGCAGGTTTCAGCGTAACCCTGTGGCACGTGCTGTCCGGTCTGCTCGCAATAGCTCTTTATTGCCTCCACCATTGACACAGGATTGGCGAACATTGCGTCGTCAGGGTTTATGATACTCTGGAATGCCGGCTGCTTCATTGCCTCGGCAATAAGTTCCGGATGCGACTTCGGCGCGTCCGTCCACTCCTTGCGGCAACGCTCGTACAGCCACATTCCACATATATTTTTCAGGAAGCGTGTGGTGCCTTCTATTCCTCCCTCGTTAGTGAAGTTGCGGTCATACGATACCTTATTTATAATAGCCTCCTTGGTTTCAATGCCCATAAGAGACCATGTCCCGCTTGAGAGGTATGCGAATTTCTCGTCTTTTGCCGGTACTGCCGCCACGGCCGAGCCGGTATCATGTCCTGCCACGGCCACAACCGGTATGGCCCCCAGCCCGGTCTCTTTCTGTATTGCATCCGTCAGTGTTCCCACAAGGTCGCCCGGATTCACCATTCTGCCGAACTTTGACTGTGTAAGTCCGAGCGAAGCCAACAGGCGCGGGTCAAGTTGCTTGGTGCGCGGGTCAAGCAGTTGCGCCGTAGAGGCGATGGTATATTCGCACACCATGTTGCCCGTCAGCATATAACTCAGTGCATCCGGTATGAAAAGTATCTTCTGTGCGTTCTTCAATGCGGCGTTCCCCGCCCGCTTCATGGCGTAAAGCTGGAAGATGGAATTGAAGTTCATGAACTGTATTCCGGTCACTCCATACACCTTTTCCTTTGACATGACGTTCTCCAGATAATCGTCCATGGCGTCAAAGGTGTGCGGGTCGCGGTATGCTATGGGCTGGCTTATGCTGCCATCCTCGGCTACACACACGAAGTCCACGCCCCATGTGTCAATGCCTATGCTTGTTATTGCGATGCCTTGCTTCTTCGCTGTTTTCAGGCCTTTGATTATTTCAAAGTACAAGGCGTATATATCCCAGTAGAAATGTCCGTTCACCTCTATGAGATTATTGTCAAAACGTGTAAGTTCTTCCAGTTCAATCTTTCCGCCGTTCAGCCCGCCTATGATGGTACGGCCGCTTGTTGCTCCAAGATCCACGGCGAAGAAATACTTTTTTTCCATAGTTGTCAGTTTAATATAGCAGTTAGTACAGTCTTTTATCAGCTTTCCCGGAAAAGTCACTTCTTTTCCTTTTGTCGTTCGATAATCGGTTAACAGTTATTTCATACGCAAAGGTACGTTTTTTTTTTCATTCGCCAACAAATTCTAATGAAAACTTTTTCTTTTTGTGACTTTTTTGCGTTTTTTGCGAAAAAAACAAGTGGTCAGGTTATGTGTTATAGATATTTTGTTTACCTTTGCAACGTTAATCTTATCATACAACTAACTAACACTATTATGAGTTCCATTACTGTACTTTGCATTGCTTTCGTTGTCGGCTACGCTTTCATAGCCCTTGAAAGCGTGACGAAAATCAACAAGGCGGCTATTGCCATCCTTATGTGCGTGGTGTGCTGGACCCTTCTCGCCCTTGGTCATGAGGGAATGGGGCTTCCGGGTTTTGAACTTGGAGAGTCGATAGAGAAGAATCTCGGCGAGGCCGGCACCACACTGTTCTTCCTTATGGGCGCCATGACCATCGTGGAGATTGTCGATCAGCACGGCGGTTTCAACTGGGTGCGCGGCGCATTGAAGTCAAGGACCAAGCGTTCGCTGCTGTGGAAGATTGCCTTTATGACGGCAATACTCTCCGCGGTGCTTGACAATCTCACCACTTCCATCGTCATGATCATGATTCTCCGCAAGTTGGTGCATGATCATCAGGACCGCCTGTGGTACGCCGTGTGTGTCATCATTGCCGCCAATGCCGGCGGTGCGTTCTCGCCTATCGGTGACGTCACGACCATAATGCTGTGGAACGGCAAGATGATTACCGCCCTCGGCGTCATTCAGGAGATTATCATTCCGTCTTTCGTCGCCTTCATCGTGCCTACTGCCGTGCTTCAGCTCCATCTTAGCGGGAACCTCCCGCAGGTGGTAGATAAGCGTGAAGCCTCCATCAGCGGTATAACAAAGGTGCAGCGCAACCTCATTTTCGCCCTTGGCGTGGGAGGCCTTTGCTGTGTCCCCGTGTTCCATACGCTCACCGGGTTGCCCGCCTTCGTCGGCATACTTGGCGTTCTCGGCATACTGTGGTGCGTCACGGAGATAATATACCGCAAGAAAGAAGAGCACGACCCGATGGCAAAGCGTGTCACCAACCTGCTCAGCCGCATAGACCTGTCAACCATAATGTTCTTCCTCGGCATACTCATGGCCGTGGCAACGCTGTCCGAGGTCGGCGTTCTAACGGCCATAGGCAAGTGGCTTGACGAGGTTGTCGGCAACGATTATCTTGTCACCGGCGCCATCGGCATACTGTCATCCATTGTCGATAACGTGCCTCTCGTGGCCGGTGCCATGAAGATGTACGTCATTGATCCAAACAGCGTCAACTTCGCTGTCGATGGTATCTTCTGGCAACTTCTGGCATACTGCGCCGGTGTAGGCGGTTCCATGCTCATCATAGGCTCCGCTGCCGGCGTGGTGGTGATGGGTCTGGAGCGCATATCCTTCGGCTGGTACATGAAGAATGTCACATGGATTGCTTTCGTAGGCTACATCGCCGGTATGCTGTGCTACTGGGTTGAGAAGACCTATCTGTTCTAATCCGTGAGTTATAAGTTATGAGTTTTGGGTTGCATGGACATGAAATACCGCTGTCAGACAACCCGAAACTCATATTTTTTACAGACAACCGGCAGATTCCCCTCATGACTTATAACTGACAACCCATAATTAATAACTCATAACTCATTCCCTCGTGGACACGCAAATCTTTTTCTTTATCAATGGCCATCACACGCTGTTCCTTGACCAACTGATGTTCCTCATAAGCCAAAAGGCTGTCTGGGTGCCGCTGTATGCCGCCCTGCTCTATGTCGTTTGGCGCAACTACTCATGGAAAGGCATGCTCATGGTGCTTCTCATGGTAGGTGCCGGCATGCTGGTCACCGACTGGGCCAACGCCCATCTGCTGCGTCCGTGGATAGGACGCCTGCGTCCCAGCAATCCGGACAACCCCATTTCCTCCATGGTTCACATTGTCAACGGCCGCCGCGGAGCCGGTTGCGGTTTCCCGTCAGCGCATTCCGCCAACATCTGGCTGCTCACATTGCTGATGATTCACTGGTTCCGTGACAGGCTAATCTCAAACACTATGGTGATAGTCGCGTTGGCGGTATGCTATTCCCGGGTTTATCTCGGCTACCATTATCCCGGTGATATTCTCGGCGGCTTCATCCTTGCATGGCTTGTCGTGTGGCTGCTGACATGGATACACGAGGACCTGCTGCACTTCACTCATGTGCGCTCGTCACGTCATTCGTGGGTGGTGGCGTGGACAGCCGCGCTCACTTTCGCCGCGTTTGCGGTGCAGGCGCTTGTTCCTTCGCTTGCATTACATCTGTGATGTGTTCTTGACTGTTTCCTGAATACGGCAACACACATATACGGCTTATGGCAGCAAAGACGGGTTTTCTACTGTCTTTGCTGCCATAAGCCGTTTCTTTGTTTGTGTCTTCGCGATTACAAAGAGTAGCGTTAATAAATAGGCTTCACCACTTCCACCCTCAGTCCGAGTGCATTTATGATGCGGTAGAATGCGCCTACGCTTGGGACAATGACTCCGTTTTCCACCTTGGAGATATACGATTTGGTGGAGTTTATCCTTTTGGCCAATTCCGCCTGCGTCACCTTCGCCTCTTTTCGTGCGTCCAGCAGTATCTGGCCGGAGTAGAATGAGAAAGCGTCCTCTTCCGCCTTTATACGCTCCGGCGTTCCCTCTTTCCCGAATTTCTCGTCAAGAACGAGGTCATAGTCAACGATTTGATGATTGTTTGTCTGCATAATAAGCCTCCTTTATCTGTATTGCCTTTTCTATTTCGTTATGCGGTGTCTTCTGAGTCTTTTTCTGAAAGCCATTGAACAAGACGACTATTTTCCCCTCGTCGAATATGAAGAACACTCTGAAGATGTTGCCCCCGTATTCTGTCCGCAACTCATACAAGCCGTCTTTTATCAGTTTGATGAATTTCTTAGGCAGTCTGTCTTGTGTTTTTAGCAACAGAAGACCATATTGAATTTTCTCCCGTTCCTTTTCTTTTAGTGTCTTCATGAATGCTTCAAAGTAACCGCCGTATGTCAGTATTCGCCGTTTCATGGTGCAAATATAGTGAAAGTTGTCCGATATTGAAACTTTTTCGGCGTTTGTTTATCGCAAAAACCTCAAAAACTTGATTTAGAATATGAATTTTATTGTCTGGCTCTTCGCCGCTATATGCCGCATGATTTCCTTACAGTCACTTTGTCGTTTATCTGCCGGAAACGCTGACACATTGCGTTATTACGACCCCAAAATGCCGGCGGTGAAATCCATGAAACTGTATTTCGTTGTGAAATACTCCAAGGAAACCGTGTTTTTATAAGTGTTTTATAGTTAAGCGGTTATGGTAAAGAGTGAGAAAAACGCCCGTTGCCGCCCACTGTAAAAAGCCCTCTTTTACGGTAAAATGCCGCCGATTACATTGCGAAATGCCGCCTTTCACAAAACGAAATGCCGCCTTTCACAATGTAATCAGCACCGTTTTGCATGGTGAAAGAGGGTGGAAGACGCATAAAACGGAGCCGGAAACGACGGAAAAGCCGGTTGGCAGGTGCGGAAGACAATCCGGAACGCAGTCTCGGGGCAGACTTTTTGAAAAGTCAATGTGTCACAAAAACGTGGCCTCCGCTGACATTCCGCATTTCGCCACGATATATGTGGCAATATGGCCCGCATACAATAAAATGAATGTTTTTTTACTAAAAAGTTCGTTTTTGTCAGATTTAATTATTAACTTTGCAACAAATTCGCATTATTATAGATACGCACAGGCGTGCGTTATCGTTTCTTATATAGTAAAACAAACAGTATATGAACATACTCGAACTTAGTGAACAGGAGATAGGCAGGCGGGAGAGCTTGCAGGAACTGCGTAATATGGGCATCGAACCGTATCCTGCCGCCGAATATCCTACCGACGCTTTTTCAGACGAAATAATCTCTTCATTCACCGACTTGCCCTTGGAAAAAGACGAAGAGGGCAACGACGTGCCCGCCAAGGCTACGGCCGAGAACAGCCGTGCGGTGTGCATCGCCGGCAGAATGATGAACCGCCGCATCATGGGCAAGGCCGCTTTCGTGGAGTTGCAGGACTCAAAGGGACGCATACAGGTGTATGTCACGCGTGACGACATTTGCCCGGGCGAGGACAAGGACTATTATAATAAGGTGTTCAAGAAACTTCTTGACATCGGCGACTTCATCGGAGTGAAAGGCTTTGTGTTCCGCACGCAGACGGGGGAAATATCCGTTCACGCCAAGGAACTGACGCTGTTGTCAAAGTCCTTGAAGCCGTTGCCGATAGTGAAGTACAAGGACGGCGTGGCGTATGACAAGTTCGAGGACCCTGAGTTGCGCTACCGCCAGCGCTATGTGGATCTCGTTGTCAACGAAGGCGTGAAGGACACGTTCCTCAAACGCGCCACCGTGGTGCGCACACTGCGCCGCGTGCTCGACGAGGCCGGCTACACGGAGGTGGAGACACCGACCTTGCAGTCAATAGCGGGAGGCGCAAGCGCGCGTCCGTTCATAACACATTTCAATGCGCTCAACATACCCATGTATATGCGCATAGCCACGGAACTGTACCTGAAAAGGCTCATCGTGGGCGGCTTTGAGGGCGTTTATGAGATAGGAAAGAACTTCCGCAACGAGGGAATGGACAAGAACCACAACCCGGAGTTCACCTGCATGGAGCTGTATGTGGCCTACAAGGACTACAACTGGATGATGTCATTCACGGAGAAACTGCTGGAGACCATCTGCGTTGCGGTCAACGGCAAGCCGGAAACGGTTATCGACGGCAAGACAATCTCCTTCAAGGCTCCGTTCCGCAGGCTTCCGATACTTGACGCCATCAAGGAGAAGGCCGGTTATGACCTTACGGATATGACCGAGGACGATATGCGTGCTACGGCGAAGAAACTCGGGATAGAGGTGGACGAGACCATGGGCAGGGGCAAACTCATTGACGAAATCTTCGGAGAGACGTGCGAGGGCACGTTCATCCAGCCCACTTTCATAACGGATTACCCTGTCGAGATGTCTCCGCTTACCAAGATGCACCGCAGCAAACCGGGGCTGACGGAACGCTTCGAGCTTATGGTCAACGGCAAGGAACTGGCCAACGCATACTCCGAACTCAACGACCCGATAGACCAGGAAGAGCGTTTCATCGACCAGATGAAGCTCGCCGACAAGGGCGATGACGAGGCAATGGTGATAGACCATGACTTCCTCCGCGCGTTGCAGTACGGCATGCCGCCCACCAGCGGCATAGGCATCGGCATAGACCGCCTTGTCATGCTCATGACGGGCAACGCCTACATACAGGAGGTGTTGTTCTTCCCGCAGATGAAACCGGAACCGAAACAGCCCAAGGCAGGCAAGGAAGAGTGGGCGGCAATAGGCGTGGCCGAGGAGTGGATTCCACTGTTCAACAAGGCCGGGTACTACCTCCTCTCAGACCTGAAGGACGTAAAGGCGCAGAAATTGCAGATGGATGTCTGCGGAGTGAACAAGAAATACAAGCTCGGACTGGACAACCCAAAGGTGGAAGAGTTCCAGAGTTACATAGACGCGGCGGCGAGCCAAGGTTAGAGGTAGGGCTTCATAAACACGGACTACACCATGTTTGACTGTGGCAAAATAGCGATAATCGGAGGTGGAAGCTGGGCGACGGCTATTGCAAAGATAGTTGTCGGCAACACGCATCACATCGGATGGTATATGCGGAGGGATGACCGTATAGAGGAATTCAAGCGCCTCGGTCACAATCCAGCGTACCTTACGGGCGTTCATTTCAATATGGACGAGATATGTTTCAGTTCCGATATCAACAAGATAGCGCAGGCTTACGACACCCTTGTGTTCGTCACTCCGTCGCCATACCTTAAAAACCATCTCAGGAAACTGAGGGTGAACGTGCGTGACAAGTTCCTCGTCATGGCCATAAAGGGCATCGTTCCGGACGACAACCTTGTGTGTTCGGAGTACTTCCATGAGATGTTTGACGTGCCATACGACAACCTTGCCTGCATCGGCGGCCCCAGTCATGCGGAGGAAGTGGCGCTGGAAAGACTCTCATACCTTACCGTCGGCTGTTCCGATACGGACAAGGCGGAGAGTATGGCGAGGGTGCTTGCCGGCAGGTTCATAAAGACCAAGACGTCAAGTGACGTGATAGGCATCGAGTATTCGTCGGTGCTGAAGAACGTATATGCCATTGCCGCCGGTATATGTTCAGGCCTTAAATACGGCGATAACTTCCAGGCCGTGCTGATGGCGAACGCCTTGCAGGAGATGGCGCGCTTCTTGCAGTGCGTGCATCCGATTGAACGCCACATGGAAGACAGCGTATATATAGGCGACCTGTTGGTTACCGGTTACTCGAACTTTTCCCGAAACCGCACCTTCGGAACGATGATCGGCAAGGGATATTCAGTCAAGTCCGCCCAGATAGAGATGGAAATGATAGCCGAGGGGTACTTCGGCACCAAGTGCATGAAGGAGATTAACAAGCATCTGCACGTTAATATGCCCATCCTTGACGCCGTGTATAACATCCTTTATGAGCGGATAGCCCCGCAAGTGGAGATAAAGCTGCTGACGGACTCGTTCAGATGAATGCGGAAAACCGTGCCCGACATGGAGCGGGATGGCCGTTGCCGCACTGCTAACCGAAAACAATTACCAAATAAATCCAATAGAGATGAACGTACAAATCAACCCGGAAATGGATCAAACGCAGGTGAACATACTTGTCGTTGACGATATTCCACTTAACGTCCTGCTTATACAGAAAATGCTGGGCAAGTTCAAATTCAATATACTCACCGCCAACAACGGCCAGGCGGCGTTGGACATAATAGCCTCAAAGCCGGTCGATCTCGTGCTGCTTGACCTCATGATGCCCGGCATAGACGGCTATGAAGTGCTGAGACAGCTGCGCGGCAATGACGCTACCAAGAACCTGCCGGTTGTGATTCTGTCCGCACTCAATTCCAGTGACGATGTCACAAAGGGCTTCCAGCTGGGCGCAAACGACTTCATTACGAAGCCGATTATAATGGAAAGGCTGCTTACTTGCGTGGCGACACAGGCCAACCAGATATGGGAAAATAAGAATTCTTAGAGTGATATGTGTAGGAAAGGCGTGTGAGATGTCCGACCTGCACATATCTTTTGTTATGTCTGCATACCCTCTAAACTATATTCCTTATACTTAAATGGAACCAAATGTAATGATTATCTTCGCCTTGGCCTTTCTTATCTGTGCGGCGGCGGTACTTGTCGTGATGCTGATACGCTCACGCTCTATGATGTATAGGCAGAGAAAGGAGATGGACCGGCTGAGAAGGCTGAGCGAAGAAGCGAGACAAGAGTCCAAGGCCAAGGACCTGTTTGTGCAGAATATGAGCCATGAGGTGCGCACGCCGCTGAATGCCGTCGTGGGATTCGCGCAGTTACTCGCCATGCCTCCGGAGTTCCTCACTCAGGAAGAGCGTGACGAATATGCACAGCACATACAGCATAACAGCAATATGCTGACCATGCTCATCGACGATATACTGAACATCTCGGACCTGAAGACCGGCAACTACTCCATCACTCTCAACGACCATCGGCTCAATGCCGTGTGCAATACGGCCATAGCGTCGGTGAAATACAGGGTCAAGTCTGAGATAAGGCTGACCTACGAGACCGACATTCCGGACGACTATCTTGTCTATACCGACGCCCGCAGGGTGCAGCAGATACTCATCAACTACCTTACCAACGCCATAAAGCACACGCAGGCAGGCTCCATCACCCTGTCAACATCGCTCACGGAGCATCCGGGCATGGTGACATTCGCCGTCACGGACACCGGCGAGGGAGTGCCGGTAGGGCAGGCGAAAAACATATTCCACCGCTTTACAAAATTGAATGACTATGTGCAGGGCACGGGACTGGGGCTTAACATCTGCCTTACACTGGCCAACAAACTGCACGGGGACGTGTTCTTGGACACGTCATATACCCAAGGGGCACGGTTCGTGTTCTGCCTGCCGATAGAGAAAAAATAACCACGGGAAAAGACCAGGCAGACATACCCGTTTGCAATCAGCGCCTAATTACAGTATAATATGGTGCTGATTACATTGTGATCAGCACCTGATTGCAATGTAATCAGCACCCTTTTGTTTTGCGGAATGATAGTAGGCACGGCATCTTGCCGTGCTGCGGCCTGAATACCGCCAATGTTGTAGAGACGATGTATCACATCGTCTCCCTGCCTATACCGTGTGTTTGTTTATTGAGACGATGTGGTACATCGTCTCTACACCGCCGGTATGACACGCATAGTCATATGAAAAATATTCTACCACGCCATCCGCCGGCGGGGATATGATGCCTGCTTCCTACTTTCTTGCAAAAAAATGATACGGGAATATAAACTTTTTGAACGTCGTAACGTCATAGATATTGTAGTGCTCATCATGCAACGACGAATAAACAACAAAACAAATAAATATGAAAAAGACCCTTCTTGCCATACTGCTGATTGTCTGCGCCGCAGTGACAGCATTGGCCCAAGAGCGAAAAATCTCAGGAACATTGCTTGACAAAGAGTCAAACGAACCTGTATTGCAAGCCACAATACAGCTGTTGAAGGCGCAGGACTCCGTTTATGTGGCCGGCGCCGTTACGGATGAAAACGGCGTTTTCACCATTACCGCACCCGAAAACGGCAAGTATGTCATCAAGATGTCCGTCATAGGCTATAAGAATATCGTGCGCAACGTGACCATAGCCGAGGACAAGAACTTCGCTTTCGGAAAGATAAACATGGAGACTGACGCCGTGATGCTGAAAGAAGTGATAGCCAACGGCATTGCCGCCAAGGTGGTGGTAAAGGAAGACACCTTTGTATATAACGCCGCGGCCTACCGTACTCCGGAGGGCTCCGTGATAGAGGAACTCGTGAAACGCCTGCCCGGAGCGCAGATAGACGATGACGGAAAGATAACCATCAACGGCAAGGAGGTGAAGAAAATCATGGTCGATGGCAAGGAATTCATGACCGGAGACACCGAGACGGCACTCAAGAACCTGCCTACTGCCATCATAGACAAGGTGAAGGCATATCAGGAAAAGAGTGACCTCGCCAAGATGACAGGCATAGACGACGGCGAGGAAAACACCGTATTGGACTTCAACATCAAGCGTGGCATGAACAAGGGCACCATGCTCAACTCCGACCTTGCGGCCGGAACGCACTCACGTTACGCCGAGCGCGTGATGGGAATGTATATGAAAGACAACAGCAGACTGATGATTTTCGCCAATGCCAACAATACGGGCGACCGCGGATTCAGCACCGGCGGACGCGGAGGCGGCGGTGGCGGCAACGGCCTTATGTCATCAAAGATGCTGGGAATGAACTACAACTACGAGATAAAGGACAAGATAAGGGCGGACTTCTCAGTGCGGTGGAACCACAGGGACGGCGATAATGCCACCACAACGGCAAGCGAGAACTTCATCTCCACCGTGGGTTCGTTCTCCAACGGATACTCACAGAGCTATTCACGCAGCAACTCATGGAACTTCACCGGCCGCTTGGAGTGGAAGCCGGACACGCTTACCACAATACAGCTGCGCCCGAACTTCACCACCTCGAGCAACGATTCACGCTCCGCCAACGCCAATGCGTCTTTCAACAGAGACCCATATACCACGGTGAACCCATACACGGGAGAGTACGTTGCCGACCCGCTTGACGCCGCGTCGATGGCCGCCCTTAATGATGCGCTGTACCAATACTCCAAGAACCAGCAGCTGACCGACCCGACAAGGGCGCTCGACTCCATTCTTGTCAACCGCCGCGCCAACAACTCCCTGTCATACGGCACGAACACAAACTTCAACATTCAGGCGACATTCTCGCGCCGGTTGTCCGACAAGGGACGCAACGTCACCGTGCAGGGACGCTTCGCCTCCACCAACAGTGACAGCGAAAGCCTCTCCACACAGTTCGTGACGCTGTACCGTCCGAGCACGGAAGACTCGCTATATTACCGCAACCGCTATAACGTTACGCCGAACAAAAACCGCACATATCGTGTCTCCGCCACGTACAGTGAGCCGATAGCGCTCGCCACATTCCTGCAACTGCGCTACCAATACCAATACCAGAACCGCAGAAGTGACCGCCAGACACACGACTTCAGCCAGCTGCCGGAGTTCGGCAACGGCATCATCCCCACTTTCCGCGACTTCTCGTCGTATCTCAATCCCTTTGTGACGGAAGACACTCCGCTGTCCTCTTATCTCGATGAAAAGCAGAGCCGCTTCTCCGAATATGACAACTATATTCACGAAGTGGAGCTTTCCTTGCGCCGCACCACCAACTTCTACAACCTCAACCTCGGCCTGATGCTTCAGCCGCAGACATCGGAACTGCACTACAAGCATCTCGGTCTTGACACAATCTCACGCCGTTCGGTAACCAACTTCACGCCGACCTTCGACTTCCGCTACCGCTTCAACAAGCAGAAGAACCTGCGTCTGAACTACCGCGGCAGCACCGACCAGCCGTCAATGACCGACCTTATGCCGATAACCAACGACACGGACCCGCTGAATATATCCAAGGGTAACCCTGACCTGAAGCCGTCCTTCACCAACAGGTTCTCCCTTGAATACAACAATTACATACAGCATCGCCAGAATGCCATAATGGCTTTCATCGACTATCAGAACACACAGAACAGCGTTTCGACGATGGTCAGGTATGATCCCGCTACCGGCGGATGCACCACACAGCCCATGAACATCAACGGAAACTGGAAAGTAAAGAGCGCGTTCATGTATAACACCTCGCTCGACACCGTCGGAGTATGGAGCGCAAACTCGTTCACTCAGTTGACTTACAATAACCGTGTCAGCTACGTTAACCTACAAAGGAGTGCGGAACCGGACAAGAACTACACCCGCACGACCGGCATCTCCGAGCGTCTCGGGTTCAGTTACCGCAATTCTTGGCTGGAGGTGGAACTGAATGGCAACGTGACTTACTCCATCAGCCGCAACAAGTTGCAGCCCAATGCCAACCTCGACACGTGGGACTTCAACTACGGTACGGACATAACCGTCAACGCCCCGTGGGGCATGAGCTTCTCAACAGGCGCGCACATGCAGTCACGCCGGGGATACAGTGACGCATCCATGAACACCAACGAGTTCGTATGGAACGCCCAACTGTCGCAAAGCCTGCTCAAAGGCAAGCCGCTCACGCTGTCACTGCAACTGTATGACATCCTGCAACAGAAGAGTTCCTTCTCGCGTATGATTTCCGCCACGCAGCGTTCGGACGTTTATTACAACTCCATCAACAACTACGCCATGTTCCATGTCATCTACCGTTTCAAGGCTTTCGGCGGCAAAGCCGCGCGTCAGCAGAACCGGGAGGGTATGGATGCGCCTCAGGGACCGCCGCCGGGAGGTGACAGAGGACGGCGCGGGGGCGGCTTCGGCGGCGGTCGTGGCGGCTTTGGCGGAAGATTCTGAGAGATACATTCCACCGCAACCTGCCTGTCATAGACAGACGGACGTGAACGAAAACAATAATAATCTTACAACTAACTTTATATCTTTAATGCGCTGAACGTGAATGCGTTGTAAGCGCCGGCAACGGGACTCGCCGTGAGGTGCGAACCAAAATGGTGCTGATTGCATTGTAAAAGGGGCCTTTTCACAGTGTAATCAGCACCTTTTTATTGTGTAATCAGCACCCTTTCATGGCGGTAGTTCCTTTTTTATGCCAATTTGTTTTTATAAAATAACATTCCGCATAATTTTCTTTGAAATTACTTGCTTTTCATATTGGCATTGCTTATATTTGCACAATGAGAGTGGAAACATGAATAATATCATTACCATATAAATGAGAATACATATCTTAATCCCCATACTTGTCATTTCAACAATAAGTGCGGCTGCCGGTAGCCGCACTTACAAGGAACGCCTTGACAGCATAGTTGTTGGCAAGGATTGGGAAAACATAATGCACAAGCATATCTATGAGTATGACTCTTGCAATAGAGTGGCATCAAGAATTGACTATTCTTCGCGTGCCCCGTATAACAAGTGGGATAATGACCGGGAGAATTTATATTCTTATACAGAGGACGGAAAGATAGATACCGTTGTCACAAAAGAAAACGGGGAAGCCATGTGTGTTACAAAGAATATATATGACAGGAATGGAAATATCACAGAGGTATCAACGCAAGGGATTAACCCCGGCGTAATAAGGTGGTGCACATTCAACAGGCACTTCTATTTTTATAACAAGAGACAAGAACTTGCCACATATATAAGATGTCATGTCCGCAACAATAAATCTGAACTGAAAGAAAGGATTGACTATACATACAAAAAGGGAAAAGTAAAAGAGTGCAGGCATTTTACGCCGTTAAAGAAAACGGCCGGCACACAAATACAGCGGGATTCCATCATCCTATCGTCTTTATGGGAGGAAAACGACAGGGGCAGGTATGACAAGAACGGTAACGTGCTGTGGCATAGAATGTACGACAAGACCGACAACAGAACGGACACCCTCACTTATACATACCTTGAGGACGGGCGACCGCAACAGGTTTTCTGTAAAGAACAGGATGCCACCGCTGTTATTGCCCGGTTTGAATATGATGCGGGAAAGTCTGTATGTATCATTCAGGAGCAACCCGTTGATGCCAATAGAGACTATAAATGCGAAGTGGAATACAGTGCGGATGTAAAGGCCGCAGATGTGGAGTGCATGGAAAGATGGAACGAGTTTGCGCCTAATTATCTGATACGGTTATTCAATGTCAATAATATAGACCTAAGTAAATATATACATTATAAGATACTCTCCATTACAGTATCTTCCGAATACGAAGATGTCTGCTACACGGTCAGATTCCATTATTCGCCGATACAGTAGGGAGTATGGTGTCAAGCGTACGGAAATCAATTAAAACCTAAATTACAATGATGTACAAAACGTTTCTATTAGCGGCGTGCCTGATGTCGTTGTCAGCCGTTGCACAGAGTGCCAAACCGCATGGGTGCCAGACAGGTACGGAGGTGAACAGAGAGACTTTCACCGACAAGAAGTTCCTCTATACCATCCTGTCTGACGAAGAAGTGTCTGTAAGCGTGTATCGTGATACCATTGCCGATGTATTGTCCGGCGACAGCATATTGCGAATACCGGCCAAGGCGGAGCGTAACGGCAGGCGGTATGATGTGACAAGCATCGCAAAAGAAGCGTTCTATGGATGTGATAACATAAAGCACATATATGTTCCGGAGGGCGTGGAGGATATAGGAAAATATGCCTTTTCCAGATGCCGGCAGTTAAAGTCCGTGCATATACCATCTACTGTGGCGGGCATAGAGGACGAAATATTCTTTGAATGTCCGCAGCTTAGCAGCATTACTGTTGACGGGAAGAATGAAGATTATGATTCACGTGACAACTGCAATGCGATAATAGACAAGAGAATCAATGCGCTTGTCGCCGGATGCCGGACAACGGTCATTCCAAAGAGTGTCACCATCATAGGCTATGGTGCCTTTGCCTGTTGTCCCTCTTTGCGTGAGATAATCATACCGGAGGGAGTCACGGCGATAGAAGCGTATGCTTTTAATGACTGCGAGAACTTGGAAAGCATCACTCTTCCCAATTCCCTACAACGGCTTGGCGCGCTTGGCAGATGCCGCAGTCTGAAAAGAATCGTTGTGCCCAGCAATGTGTCAGACATAGACGCGGGGGCATTCCATGGATGCCCCGCTCTGCAAGAAATTGTCGTTGACAAAGGAAACGAGCGCTACGACTCGCGTGACGGATGCAACGGCATAGTGGAGACGGATGCAAACAGGCTTGTAGCCGCCTGCAAGAATACACGCATCACGGAAAGCGTGACAGCGATAGGAGAACTTGCTTTCTTCGGAACCATGCTGACGTCGGTAAACATTCCGGCCACAGTCTCCTCCATAGAGGAGGGCGCTTTTGCCGGCAACGATTTTGTTACGTCGATAACAGTCAACAAGGATAACCCGCGATACTATTCGCCTGACGGGAGCAACGTGGTGATGGAGAAAGGCACGGACAGGCTGATTGCGGGATGTTTCAGCAGCATAATCCCGCCAAACACAAAGGTCATAGCCCCACGGGCATTCTGGATGCAGCCGATGCCACGGACAGTGACATTGCCGGAGGGGGTAGAGCGGATAGGGGAATACGCCTTTTCCCAGTGTAAGGGAATGTCGCGTATAATCATCCCAAACTCTATCAGGCAAATGGACTACGCTGCATTCGAGTATAACAAAGACCTTTCAGATGTGGTATGGAACGGCTCTGTGGAGACAATAACGTCCTCTTTGTTCGCAAACTGTCCCAACCTGTATTATATAAACCTGCCTTCAGGCGTGAAAACCATTAAGTCCGGAGCATTTTACGGTTGCAAGAACCTCAATTATGTAATCATTCCCGCAACGGTGACAAACATAGAAAAAGGGGCGTTTGAATGGTGTCCGGTGAAGCGTTGGTTCCAAATGACGGGCAAATAATTAGGGATGTTTCCCGTATGCTATTGTTGACAAGCGATGTCGCAAAGCAAGAAAAACGACGCAAAAGTTTGGAATTTTGCGAAAAAGTCTGTACCTTTGCATGGTATATCCAAAACAGGTATAGATTAAATGCGGAATAAATATCTAACATTAATCTTTTGTTCTCTCTCGCTTGTGCTGTTGGTGGCAGGGTGTAAGAGGGCGGATAATGGCGTGGACATGACGGAAGGAGAGCCGGAGAAGGAGTTTGTAGTGAAAAACGACTCTATGGTTTACGGTCTGACGTGTGACGGTACGTCTGATTCCGTCATTGTGCTGTGGCCTTTCGGCGGCGACCCAATAGTGCTGAACTGTGTCGATGCCAAGCATGCCGGCCGTGTCATAGGAAAGCCGGAGATAGGCGACTGGACGGGTGTCATGATTAATCCGGAAGACACCACCGAGGCCATGATGGTGCTGAATCTTGACCAGTTGAAAGGCACGTGGACGTATCCGGTTATGCCTGTGATGAAGGATTTGCAGCACATGAGCAAGCGTATGCAGAGACGCATGATGGCTAATATGCCCGATTCCGTGAAGGAAACATTCCTCGTGCCGCGCGAATACGGATTTACGTTGAAGCGCAGTCACAAGGCGCAGCCGGTGGGAAGAATCATGAGGTCCAACACATTGGAGGACGATTCGCCGGTGCAGTACCCCGAGGTCAAGAACTATAAGCAGTGGTATATGTGCAACGGCAGGTTGCTGCTTGTGTCAGGAGAGATGCGAAAGTCAGGGACAACGGACGGGAAAGAGAGCCCGGATGTGGTGGATACGCTGGACTTTGTCTTTATGAACACCGACTCGCTGGTGTTGTTGCAGGGTGGAAAGAGGTATAGTTTTCACCGCAAGCAGAACGCCATGAAAGCCAACGAAGCCGCTGCTAAGGCTGCGGAGAAACAGGAGGCGGCGAGTGACAGACTCAAACCGGAGAAGTGATAATCCAAGAATAATATACATAAAACAAGCATATAAAATACTGTAATGTCAAGAATATTGATGATTGGCGCGGGTGGTGTGGCCACTGTCGCCGCCCATAAGATTGCGCAGAACGATGACGTGTTCACCGATTTCATGATTGCAAGCCGTCGCAAGGAAAAGTGCGACGCCATAGTTGAGGCCATTAAAAAGACCGGTCATGGCAGTAAAATGAACATATCCACAGCACAGGTGGATGCCGATGACGTGGAGCAGTTGAAGGCCTTGTTCACTGATTTCAAGCCGGAACTGTGCGTAAACCTCGCTTTGCCTTATCAGGACCTGACAATAATGGACGCCTGTCTGGCCTGCGGGGTGAACTATCTTGATACGGCTAACTATGAGCCTAAGGACGAGGCGCACTTCGAATACTCATGGCAGTGGGCGTACAAGCAGCGTTTTGAGGACGCGGGACTTACCGCCATACTTGGCTGTGGCTTTGACCCCGGTGTGTCAGGAGTATATACGGCATACGCCGCAAAGCATCATTTTGATGAGATTCACTATCTTGACATCGTTGACTGCAATGCCGGCAACCATCATAAGGCGTTCGCCACGAACTTCAATCCGGAGATAAATATACGCGAGATAACACAGAAAGGACTGTATTATAAGGACGGGGAATGGATAGAGACAGAGCCTCTGGCCGTTCACCAGCCTGTCACTTACCCTAATATCGGGCCGAGGGAAAGTTACCTTATGCACCATGAGGAACTGGAATCACTCGTCAAGAACTATCCGACAATAAAGCAGGCGCGCTTCTGGATGACGTTCGGACAGCAGTATCTCACGTATCTTGACGTGATACAGAACCTCGGTATGTCACGCATTGACGAGATGGAATACGAGGCTCCGCTGGCTGACGAGCCGGGAAAGACGGTAAAGGTGAAAATCGTGCCGCTGCAATTCTTGAAGGCCGTGCTGCCTAATCCGCAGGATCTCGGCGAGAATTATGACGGCGAGACCAGCATAGGCTGCCGCATACGGGGCGTGAAGGACGGTAAGGAGCAGACATATTACGTATATAACAACTGCAAACATCAGGACGCTTACAAGGAAACCGGGATGCAGGGCGTGTCTTATACCACCGGAGTGCCGGCAATGATTGGCGCGATGATGTTCTTCAAGGGGGTGTGGCGCAAGCCGGGTGTGTGGAACGTAGAGGACTTTGACCCGGATCCGTTTATGGAACAGCTGAACAAGCAGGGACTGCCTTGGCACGAAGTGTTCGGCGGAGACTTGGAATTCTGATATACCTTATATAATAATATACTATTGTAATACACGATGGACGAGAAAGAAGCAAAACTGAAAGCCTTGCAGGCTGCAATGGCGAAAATAGAAAAAGACTTCGGCAAGGGAGCTATAATGAAGCTCGGAGACGAAAGGGTCGATAACGTGGAGGTGATACCTACCGGCTCGCTGGGGCTTGACATAGCGCTGGGAGTGGGCGGTTATCCTAAGGGACGCATCATAGAAATATACGGTCCGGAGTCTTCTGGTAAGACGACATTGGCCATACACGCCATTGCCGAGGCGCAGAAAATGGGCGGGATAGCGGCGTTTATTGACGCGGAGCACGCCTTTGACCGCTTTTATGCGGCCAACCTCGGGGTGGATGTGGACAATCTTTTCATCTCGCAGCCGGATAACGGAGAGCAGGCTTTGCAGATAGCCGACCAGCTTATTTCAAGTGCTGCGGTAGATATAATAGTAATAGACTCTGTTGCCGCGCTCACTCCGAAAGCGGAGATAGAAGGCGATATGGGCGACAATAAGGTGGGATTGCAAGCCAGACTGATGTCGCAGGCGTTGAGAAAGCTGACCTCCACCATATCAAAGACAAAGACAACCTGCATCTTCATCAACCAGCTCAGGGAAAAGATAGGCGTAATGTTCGGTAACCCTGAGACCACAACGGGTGGTAACGCCTTGAAGTTCTATGCCTCAGTACGCATTGATGTGCGCAAATCCACGGCCATAAAGAACGGCGAGGAAGTGCTGGGCAACCTCACGAAAGTTAAGGTTGTGAAGAACAAGGTGGCTCCGCCGTTCCGCAAATGCGAGTTCGACATAATGTTCGGACAGGGCATATCGAAGGTAGGGGAGATACTCGACCTTGCCGTTGAGCGGAGCATTATAAAGAAAAGCGGTTCTTGGTTCTCATACGGAGAGTCCAAACTGGCGCAGGGACGCGATGCCGTGCTTACGCTATTGAAGGACAATCCGGAGTTGTGCGAGGAACTGGAGGCGAAAGTAAGGGAGGCGATAGCCGCAGAAAAGGACAGTTAGTCCATTGCTCGTTTTGACTATACAGGACAGGTTCATACGCTACACACAGTTTGACACGCAGTCGGCGGAAAATTCAATGACGGTGCCAAGTACCCCGAAGCAACTTCTCTTCGCAAAGTTCCTGAAAGAAGAGATGGAGGCGGAGGGGCTTTGTGATGTCGTATTGGACGGCAAAGGCTATCTGTATGCCACGCTTCCTGCGAATACAGACAAAACCGTTCCCGCCATAGGGTTTATAAGTCATTATGACACTTCGCCCGACTGCTCCGGTGAAAACGTGAAAGCCAAAGTGGTGAAGGACTATGACGGCGGCGATATAGAACTGTCTCCCGGCATCTGGAGCAGGACCGCCACGTTTCCGGAACTGCTCTGTCATGTGGGTGAAGACCTGATAGTGACAGACGGAACCACCCTCCTTGGAGCGGACGACAAGGCCGGCATTGCTGCGATAATGCACGCCATGGCATATCTTGTGCGGCATCCGGAGATAGAGCACGGCACAGTTCGTGTCGCGTTCAATCCCGATGAGGAGATAGGCATGGGTGCGCATCACTTTGATGTCGGTGCGTTCGCCTGTCAATGGGCATATACCGTAGATGGAGGAGATGCCGGGGAGTTGGAATATGAGAACTTCAATGCGGCTTCGGCCGTGGTGACATTCACCGGGGTATGTGTGCATCCGGGATACGCAAAGGGCAAGATGGTCAATGCGGGCCGCATCGCTGCGGAGTTTGCGGCAATGCTGCCGAAAGGTGAGATACCCGAGGAAACGGAAGGATATGAAGGCTTCTACCATCTGACCGGTATGACAGGAAACTGTGAAAAGGCTCAACTAAGCTACATAATACGTGACCATGACAGTGTGATGTTCGCACACAGGAAGGCTGTCATCGGGCAGATTGTGGAACAAATAAACGCAAAATACGGTGCAAAGGTATGCGAGGCGACGGTGGAAGACCAGTATTATAATATGTTGGAGAAGGTAAAACCGGTGCGACATATCGTTGATATAGCGCGGAAAGCCATGGCCGATGCAGGCGTAATGCCAAAGGTGCAGCCCATAAGGGGCGGTACGGACGGGGCGCAACTGTCATTCCGCGGGCTGCCATGTCCAAACCTCTTCACGGGAGCGGTGAACTTCCACGGACCTCATGAGTTCGTTTCCGTGCAGGTAATGGAAAAAGCTGCGAAGGTAATAGTTAATATAATAAAGGCCACATGCACGGAATACCATCTTTAATACAGGACCTTGCGTTGATTCTTATAACGGCGGGCATCGTGACGCTTGTCTTTAAGAAACTCAGACAGCCATTGGTATTGGGATATATTATGGCCGGTTTTCTTGTGTCACCGAACTTTAAGTTCACCATGTCTGTGGTCGATAATGCCAATATAAAGGTGTGGGCGGACATAGGAGTGATGTTCCTGCTCTTTGCGTTGGGCTTGGATTTCTCCTTCAAGAAGATCTTGAAGATGGGCATTGCGCCTGTGATAGCGGCTCTGACCATCATCTTTTCCATGATGACGATAGGCGTATTGGTAGGCGAAGCGTTCGGATGGTCATCCATGAACGGCCTGTTTCTTGCCGGAATGCTCGCCATGTCATCCACCACCATAATCTATAAGGCGTTTGATGACCTTGGGTTGAGACAGCAGCAGTTCTCTTCTCTTGTCATGAGTGTGCTTATATTGGAGGACGTTCTCGCCATTGTCATGATGGTTGTGCTCACGACCATAGCCAAAGGAGGGGCGGGTGACGGGGAGCAAATGCTGTCAAGCCTGCTGAGCATAGTCTTTTTCCTTGTGCTTTGGTTTGTTGTCGGGCTGTTCTTTATCCCTATATTCTTGCGCAAGGTGCGCTCTTTGATAAATGATGAGGTGCTTCTCATTGTGGCGTTGGCACTCTGTTGCGGCATGGCGGTGTGCGCTTCTTTGGTCGGTTTCAGCTCTGCTTTCGGCTCTTTTGTCATGGGCAGCATTCTGGCTGAGACCATAGAGGCGAAGAAAATAGAGAAACTCGTGGAGCCGGTGAAGAACCTTTTTGGCGCCATCTTCTTTGTTTCGGTCGGTATGCTGGTTGACATTCAGGTGGTGGCGGCGCAATGGTTCCCGATATTGGTAGTCACTCTTGCCATTCTTTTTGGGCAAAGCATATTCGGAACATTCGGCTTTATGCTCTCAGGCCAGACGTTGAAGACCGCCATGCGGTGCAGCTTCTCCATGGCGCAGATAGGCGAATTTGCCTTCATCATCGCCACTTTGGGACTGTCTTTGGGCGTGGTTGAAGACTTCCTTTACCCCGTTGTCGTCACGGTATCGGTCATAACAACGTTCCTTACGCCATACATGATACGCGGAGCCGTGCCTATATATAACGGTATAGAGAGCCATCTGCCGAAGGTATGGATAAGCCGCATAAACAAAATATCCGACATTGCCCCCTCTAACGTGGATCGTTCAGGGAATAACTGGAAGCCGTTGCTGACGCAAATGGCGGTGAACACGCTGATATATTCCGTCCTTACCATCGCCGTCATGTCCATAATGCTGACCATCGGCGAGGATTTCATGGCCAGCATAATACCCGAAGGCTTCGCCAATCCGCTTTGTGCGCTGCTTACCGTGTTGCTTGCGGCACCGTTCCTGCGTGCCATGGTGATGAAAAAGAACAAGAGCGAGGAGTTTAAGGCACTGTGGACAGGCAGCCGGCATAACCGTGCGCCGTTGGTATTCACCATCATAGCCCGTGGTGTGCTTGCCATAATGTATATCTTTTATATATGCAACCACTTGCTGGACTATTCCGATTCCATCATAATCTGTATCGCAATAGCAGCCATTTCGGGCATAGTCTATTCACGGAGCATGAAGAACAGCAGCATACGCATGGAGCGTCTGTTCATCCAGAACCTCCGTTCCAAAGACATGGCGGCTCGTGCTGCCGGTAAGAAAAGACCGCTGTTTGAAGGCCGTCTGCTCGACCGTGACATACACATTGCCGAGGTCGAAGTGCCGCAAGACACCCTTTGGGCGGGCAAGACCCTTGCGGAACTGAACCTTGCACAACGCTTTGGGGTGCACGTCAGCAGCATTCAGCGTGGCAGACAGCACATCCATATACCTTCCGGAGGCGATATGCTGTTTCCCGGTGACAAACTTCATGCGATAGGAACCGATGACCAGCTCACCAAACTTAACGCCGCATTGCAGCAGGAACAGTTCTCTGATGAGATGGAACTTGACCAACCGGAGATGCGGCTCCGCCGTTTTGCCATCGGCAATAACAGCATATTGCTTGGCAAGTCACTCGTTACAAGCGGGTTGAGAGATAAATACAACTGTATGCTCGTCGGCATGGAGGAAGACCAGGAGAGCCTGTCCGCCGTGACACCCACGTATAAGTTCGAGGTTGGCGACATACTTTGGATCGTTGGTGACGACGTTGACATAAGGCGTCTTGCCGAGATAATCTGACATAACAACTGAATAATAATTAAAACTATACATCAAAAAGAAATGAAAAAGAACCGTAACTCTTTCAGTGGTTCCATGGGTTTTGTCCTTGCGGCGGCAGGAAGTGCCGTAGGCTTGGGCAACATTTGGAGATTCCCTTTCCTTGCCGCACGTGACGGTGGCGGCCTGTTCCTGTTCGTTTATATCATCCTCACGGTGACATTCGGTTTCACATTGCTCATCACCGAGGTAGCCATCGGACGCCGTTCTGCGCAAGGCCCGCTTACGGCTTACGGTTTCTTCAACAAGAACTGGAAGTTCATAGGCTTGTTTTCTTTCATCGTTCCCTTCATCATTTACCCCTATTATTGCGTGATAGGCGGCTGGGTGTTGAAATATCTCACCACATACGCCACCTTCAACTATCAGGAATTGTGCGGCGACGGATACTTCGGCAAGTTCATTTCATCACAATGGTCACCGATAATCTACATGACTATCTTCGCGGCAGCCTGCTTCTACATCGTGTATAGGGGGGTAGAGAAAGGTATAGAGAAATACTCCCGCATCATCATGCCGTCCCTTGTAGTCCTCGTTGTGGCCATCTCCATCTATTCGTTGACCATCTCCTATACCACCGTCAGCGGTGTCACGCGTACAGGTCTTGAAGGTGCGGCGGTATATTTCATACCTAACTTCGAGGGACTGACATTGCGCAAGTTCCTTATGGTGGTGTTAGACGCAATGGGACAGCTCTTCTATTCCCTCTCCATAGCAATGGGTATCATGATAGCATACGGCTCATACATGAAGAAGGAAGTTAACCTCGGCAAGGCCGTTGACCGCATTGAGATATGCGATACAGCCATTGCCATCCTTGCCGGACTTATGATTATCCCCGCCGTTTATGTCTTCATGGGCACGGAAGGAATGTCGGCAGGCCCCGGACTGATGTTCGTCGCGCTGCCGAAAGTATTTGAGTCCATGGGCTTTGCGGGCGAGATACTCGGTCTTGTATTCTTCCTTATGGTGCTTTTCGCCGCTGTTACCAGTGCCGTCTCCATTCTTGAAGCCATCACCGTCAGCGTGATGGACAAGTTCAAGTGGTCACGCAAGAAAGCCGTACTTGCCATGGCCGCTTGCGGTTTCATACTCTCTGTCGTGGTATGCCGCGGTTATAACGACTGGTATTTTGAACTCCCGTTGCCTAACGGAGCCGTTGCCCAGATACTCGACCTCTTCGATTATTTCAGCAACAACATACTTATGCCGATAGTCTCCATCTGCACCTGTATCCTGTTCGGATGGGTTGTCAAGCCTCGTCTGCTCATTGGCGAGATGCGACTCAACGGATATGCCTTCCGCCGCAAGACCCTTTACATTATAATGTTGCGCTATGTAGCCCCTGTTCTCCTTGCCATTCTTCTGCTTGGAGCCTTCGGATTATATTGATGTCGGTGACCTTTGGCAATACATACAAAAAGAAAGTGTTTTATGAACTGCGGTGAACCCTGAAAGGGTGACAGAACGCAGCCCGGGGTGATAACCCCGGGTATGCGAGAGATGTATGCAAAAAAAGTATTGGCACCCCGAAGCCGGTAGGCGAGATGCCCGTAGGGCAGCGAGGGGTGAGAATGAAAGCAGAGAATAGAGGAGTCGTCACACGGCGAGAACAAAATCTTATAAATAAGAATTTAACACCCCTCGTCGCACTTAGTGCTCCTCGCCTGTCGGCTTCGGGGTGCCAATACGCTTCATCATCTAATGCTATAATTCCCGGGGTTAGCACCCCGGGCTGCGTTCTGTCACCCTTTCAGGGTTCACCGTAAATGGCATCTGCGTTTTTCATGTCGAAAGATAACTTATTGGTTTCAGCATATATTATAATGAAGATAAAAAGCCTCCCGATGACTGTCGGGAGGCTTTTTTCGTGCATTTCCTTTGCGGAATAAAAACTTTTTCGTACATTTGCAGACAGATTAAACGCTATACGACCATGGCATTGAACACAGACAAGAATCTGAAAACATATTACAGCATCAAGGAAGTGGCAAAGATGTTCTCCCTTACGGAATCAACGCTCCGCTACTGGGAGACGGAGTTCCCGTATCTGAAGCCCCGTACCACAGCCAACAATGTAAGGCAATACACGGAGAAGGACATCGAGGAACTGCGCTACATACACAATCTGGTGAAGGTGCGCGGCTTCAAGATAGCCGCCGCAAGGAAAATCATAAGCACCAACCGTGACGGTGTTGACAAGAGTACAAAGGTTCTTGAGCAGCTGGTTGAGGTGAAAAACCAGTTGCAGGAGCTTAAAGACGCTCTGGAAAAGATTGTTTAGCCCTACCACGTTCCCTCCCTATGGAGTGGGAGATGCAACCGAAGACAATTACAAAAACAGCCCTGCCGACAATAGTTTGAAAACCGAATAACTATGTGCTTCCCCTCTTTTGTGGGAACAGGAGTGGGGCTATAACCTCAAAATACTAACACTATGTACAGTGACCCGAAAGACTGTCTCTATTGCACAAACAATGAGACTCTGCACAATCTGATGATCGAGATAACGCATTTGCGTGTCTCACGTGTCTTCCTCTTTAAGGAACAGACCTACCACGGCCGTTGCCTTGTGGCGTATGACGGTCATGTCAACGACCTGAACGAGCTGAACGACCAGCAGCGTAACGACTTCATGGCCGACGTGGCACAGACCACACGCGCCATGCAGAAGGCGTTTAATCCGGAGAAAATCAACTACGGGGCTTTCTCTGACACGCTTTCACACCTCCATTTCCATCTCGCTCCGAAGTACAAGGGCGGCCCGGACTATCCCGGACTGTTCCGCATGAATCCAGGCGAGGTGTATCTCACGGATGAGGAATACAAGGAGATGATAGACAAGATAAAAGCCAATCTGTAATTAAAGGTAACGGGTTATGTATAGGTTCCGGATGCAATGTTATTGCTCTTCGCCTGTAATCTGCAACCCATAATCTTAAATAAAGCAAGGCGCAGCCTACGCTATCACGATTAAAATACACTACGTTTTCAATGCAGATAAGGACATACCTCGCGCCATTCCTTTTGGGAACACTGCTTGCCGTGACGGCCTGCGAGAAGATAGACGACGGCGATTTGAACGCTTCCGGCTCACAAACCGCCGCATCTGACGGCCAGACATCGTCCGGTGGAGATGCCGGCAATGACAATGGCGGTTCTTCCGGCATAGCGGTAAAGAAACTGGAAGAACAACCTGACGGCACACTGTTGTTTCCAAGTGAAAATCATGTCCGGCTGCTTGACGCAACGGAGGAAGCCCCGGCCATATACGTCTCGCTGTATGAGTGGCATGACATCTTAGGTTCTGAAGTGGAAACGGCCAGGGAATATGCCGAAAAATACAGCGAGGGAGGCCTTAGAGACTGGCGCATACCGACGAGAGAGGAATGCAAGGCCATCAAGGAAAGGTATTACAGCAGCAACGATGGCACGAAAGACAACCTCAACGAGGCACTGACATCCCTTAACAGCCGGATAGAATCGTATGGCGGGGTGGGGCTTAGGGCATGGCAGATAAAGGACAATCACCCTGCCTACCGTTACTTTTGTGAGGAAGGAACATACTCTTTTTCGCTGAAACAAGGCTCCAACACCACCAAGATAGGGGCAAAACAGAAATATAATCTCCGTTTGGTGCGCGACGAAAACCAATAAAACGTGACCGATAAAACCGATAATCCAACAATGCAACTATATCCTCTTCTTTTTGAACCCAATCTCCATACCGTTGTGTGGGGCGGCAACAGGCTCATACCTTACAAGAGTCTTGCGGAACAAACACTACCCGAAGGCGTTACCGCCGACACGCCCATAGGCGAGAGTTGGGAGGTATCGGCAGTGGAATCCAGTCCGTGTGTCATCGCCAACGGTCCTCTGAAAGGCCGTGACCTCATCAGTGTGGTGGAGGAATACGGGGCGGAACTGCTGGGCGAGGCGGTCTTTGAGCAGTACGGCGGCAAGTTGCCATTGCTTGTGAAGTTCATTGACGCGAGGACAGACCTCAGCATACAGGTGCACCCCGACGATGCCCTTGCTGCACGGCGGCACGGCAAGTTCGGCAAGACAGAGATGTGGTACATCATCGATGCGGAGCCGGGAGCGTATCTTTACGCCGGCTTTAAGGACGGCATAACGCCATACGAGTACCGCAAGCGGGTGGAGGACGGAACGATATGTGACGTGCTCGCGCGCCATGAAGTACGCGCCGGTGATGTGTTCTACATACCGGCCGGGCGCATACACGCCATCTGTGGCGGCATAATGCTGGCGGAGGTACAGCAGTCAAGCGATGTGACATACCGCATCTTCGACTATAACCGTCCCGGACTTGACGGCAAGCCACGGCAGTTGCACACCGACCTTGCGGCGGACGCCATAGACTATCGTGTGGAGAAAGACTACCGCACGCATTACGGTGACCCTACGGAAAGGGCGGCGCAGGTGATAGACACGCCGTTCTTTGACGTGAGGGTGATGGACATCAACGAGCCTTTCCACCGCAACCTCATCAAATATGACTCGTTCATCATATCCGTATGCGTGAAGGGAGCTTGCCGCATATCCCTGCGTAACTACTCCGGCGTGCAGCGGACAGTGGAGATACAGGCCGGTAACTCATGCCTTATACCGGCCGCGATAGCGGATTATGACATCATACCGATAGCCGCCTCGACAAGAATACTTGAAGCCCACATCGACAGGAAGGACCGTTTGGCGTTGTCAAAGTTCACCCGTTTCCTGCATATCACAAGGAAATGATGGTGTGGCAGCCTGTCACATTGTACCGTGTTTCCGGCATTTCTTGGGATTCTTATTACGTTTCGCAAATGTTATATCCACGGTTTGTAGAGACGATGTGTTGCAATGTATGTACCACTGGCGGTTAACCCTGAAAGGGTGACAGAACACAGCCCGGGGTGTTAACCCCGGGAATTACCGCATTAGTTGATAAACCGTATTGGCACCCCGTAGCCGGTAGGCGAGGAGCACAAAGTGCGACGAGGGGTGTTAAAGCCCGATTTATGACAGTCTCGTTTTTTGCTGCGTGGCAATCTATCTGACTTCGCTTCCTTTTCCACCCCTCGGTGTCCCCAAGGACACCTCGCCTGCCGACTGCGGGGTGCCGATATAATTCCTGTATATGCCTTTCACATCCCCGGGGTTGACACCCCGGGCTGTGTTCTGTCACCCCTTCGGGGTTCGGCGTTGTTTTGGCATACTGTTTTTGTGTGGGAATATGTACATCGTCTCTACACGGCCGGCGGCCGGATGTTTGTGCGCAAACCGGAAAACTCATTCTGCCGTGTTAAATCCCTTCCTGTGGCGTAATGTGCCGCAAAAGGCCTGACGCGCTCATATCGCCTGTAACCGCTCGAAAAAGGAATGGCATTTTCAAAGAAATGTCCTGATATTTTGTCTTTATGTGAACGGGTGCTGATTACATTGTAATCAGCACCCGTTCACTTTGCGATTTGCCGCCGTTCACACTGTTAAAAGCCTGCTTCCGCATTTATACGGACGCCTTTCTATGCTCCGGAACGCATCTTTATGTCAGATAATAACGCCGTAATTGCCGTGAAAACACGGCTGCAATATGCCGCTAAGGAAACTTTAACATTTCGCGGCTGCGTGGTTATATGAAAATAATGTATCCTTGTAAGGAGTTGTTGTTTGGTTGATTGACTTTTGCGGTAGTGGCGTTCCGCTTTTTAATTGGGGGGAGTAGGCTACTTATTTTTCATTACCATATTCGGACTATTGGCGGCGGATTACATAGCAACGAACTGTGAGTTGCAGGTCGTAGGCTGCATGAATAGCCCTGAAAGGGCGGCATAGTACAGCGCAGGGTGTAAACCCTGTGTATAAAAGGTGGTGCGAAAAATAGTATTGGAACCCCGTAGCCGGCAGGCGAGGTGTCCTTGGGGCACCGAGGGGTGAATACCAATCACATATACGACCAAAGCATTATGGGATATATCAACGGATGTTTCTCATTTTGGTATATGCACCCCTCGGTGCCTTTGGGGCACCTCGCCTGCCGGCTACGGGGTTCCAATACCTTTTGCCAATACAGACATAAAAGACACAGGGTTTACACCCTGCGCTGTACTATGCCGCCCTTTCAGGGCTAATATGTACCTTCCCGTCGTCTTGTTTTGTCTCTGTTCTCACCTTAACTGTAATCAAGAACTATATGCTAAGTAAGAGGACAAAATTAATGTATAATATAAAGCGTAGCTGTTTTTGCGATGTTTTTGTCTTGGAGTGAGGGAACATAGCGGGCTATGTGACCGAATGACAAGGCGGAAACAGCCCAAAAGAGCAAGGTTTATATATACAAGATTTCATCACTTGCTTCATTAATATATATTATCGTTTAATTTTGTTCACTTACTTATCTAATATAATTATAGGTAAACAAGGCGGAATTATATGCGATAATATATAATTTGTGTGTTCGTTTTCCTGTCGTTTTATTTGCCACGGCGTACTTTCGCACATCATCGGCGGGCTGAAAGCCCGATAAGCGCACAGCCCGGGGCAACACCCCGGGAAACAGAGGTGTATGGTTCTTACGCCCTGAAAGGGCAAAAGCGTTATATATTTTTTGTTTTAGTTCTGTGATGGTACGTTTCAACCTGTATGTCTGTGCTTTTGTCCGGACGCTTTTGCCCTTTCAGGGCGCAACTGCTATATCCGTCATAATCCCATGGCGATGCCATGGGCTGTGCGCTTATCGGGCTTTCAGCCCGTTTTTATAGTATTGAATTCATCACTCCAAATGTCGGATGAACCTCTTTTTTGATGCCGCATAACAAAACAAGTCCGGCGTGACGGGAGGTGAATCCTGTCACGCCGGACTTGTGTCTGCGGTATGTTATGTAGTCCCACGGTGTGCGGGAGAGGGTGGGACGGTGGGCTATCTCCTGTTGAAGAGGTCTTTAATGCCGTCTATGTCGAAGTTGAGGGAGAAGCGGAGGGTCTGGTCAAGAGGGTTGGACTTGGCCGTGGCGATGACATATCCCGCGTCGAGTGAGAACGCACTCATGCGGAATCCCGCGCCCACGGTGAAGTATTTTCGGTTACCTTTGTTCTCCGCCTCATGGTGATAACCGGCACGCAGGCTGAAACGGTCGTTGTAGGTGTATTCCGCACCGACGCTCCACTGTATCTCTTCCAGCTCTTCCTTGAAACCGTTGGGGGCGTCGTGAAGACTCTTGAACATACCGGAGATGCTGCCTACGTCGTAGTAGTCGCTTTGAAGGCGTGCGTCGTAGTCGGCGGATGTCTCGTCATCACGTTTCTTCGGGTATGTGGGTACGAGGAGTTTGTTGGCGTCTGCGGCTATGGTGAACTTGTTATAATCGTCGATAGGCACCATCAGTGACGCACCGAGGCGGGCGTTGGTCGGTATGAATTCAGAGCGGTCACTGCCTCCGAACGTTATCTTTGAGCCGATGTTGCGCAGGTAGAAGCCAAGGCCGAGCTGGCATTCGCGCTGACCTATGTTGACGTAGTTCTGGTAGTAGCAGGCCAAATCGGCTGCGAACGCACTGGCGGCTGATGTCTCTTCTGTCGCTGTGTATGACATGTCGGAGAGCAGGAAACGCACGCCGGCGGCGATGGAGAACTTCTCGCTGAGCATGAGTGAGTACGCTACGTCGAATGACATCTCGTATGGCTTGATGGTCATGGATTCCGTTGAGGAGACGTTTCCGTCCTCGGGGAAGTTGGTATAGACCTCACCAAGGGAGAAATAGTGCAGTGACGCTGATACGGCGCTGTAATCTCCGATACGGTAATAGCCTGTGAGGTTGGCGATGTTCATGTCGTTTACCAGCTGGCGCAACCACGGAGTGTAGCCCATTGTAACGCCGGCGCGTGATATGCAGAATGGGTATTTGGCGGGATTCCAGTACTGTGACGCTACGTCCGGGTCTGTTGCGGCACCCACTTCACCCATACCTCCGGCGCGGGCGTCAGGAGTTATGGTCTGTGATACGATTGCGGTATGAACCGGATTGAAGGCATCGTACCTGTCATCGTCTGCTGTCGCTGTCAGGATGCAGAGGCACAGAAGCATTGTTGCTGTCAGTAGTCTTTTCATTATTGTATTGTTTTATTTTGCGATTATGAGTTTCTTTGTTTGTGACACGAAGTCGCTGCCGTCGCATGAGACACGTACACGGTAGAGGTAAAGCCCGCGTGCGATGCCGCTTGGAGTCCAGCGGTAGGTGGTGGTAGGGCTGGTTGCGGAGAATACATCGTCCCATTGGAGAATGTCAACGGTTCTGCCGGAAGGGTCGATGATGTCTATGCAGATGGTTGCGGCGCTGCCTTGCCTGTCGTGGGTGACGTAGAAGGTGGCGGTATCGGTAATCGGGTTGGGGGCGACAGAAACGTCGTACAACTCCGGTTGCATACCTTTCACCACACGGAAGTCAAGGGAAACGGTGTTGGAATTGCCGAGAAGGTCCCATGCCCTGAATGACAGGCTGTGGCTGCCGGGGGTGAGTGGCGGCAGAACATAGTATGTCTGGCCGGTGGTGTAGCTGTTGCTGTCAAACTGGAAGTTCTCGTTCAGGTCGTAAGTCATGGCGGCTTCCTTGTCGATTATAAGCTCCATGTTGTGGCCTATGGACGAACTGGTGGTGTTTATGCCGTCTTTGTCGGAGATTTCTGCCACGAAGAACGGCGTCTGTCCTACCGCATCATTGTTAGAGAAGGACGGGTTGTTGAGGTAAGCGTATATGGATGGTCCCACGAGGTCGTTGTTGATGTCTTCCCAACCCTGCGCAGTGAAACTGCTACATTCGCCGTTTGCCGCTGTGCGTCGTGTGGGATCCATGGCATAAACGGTGATAAGTCCCGGTTCGCCGTCATCGTATATGTCGCGTGGCACCTTGAAAGTAAAGGCGAACTGGCCGTTCCTTACGTCGCAAGTGCCCTTGTATAGCGTGCTGAGTCGGTCGTCGTAGGAGAATATGGTGTCGCTTTTCTTATCGTTGCCGCGGCATACCATGGTCTGCTTACTGTCTCTTACAAGAATGTTTGCGGTGCCGTTGAAGTCGGAGACGATGTCGTTGTTTCCGCTGCGGCTGGCGATATGTCCGCGCACATTGACGGTGCTGTTGCCTTTAAGTGTACTTATCTCATTGGCGGGTGTTTCGTTTATGTAGTCTATAACGACAGAGTCTTTTGGCAAAGCGAGACGCAGTGCGGGGTCGCCTATGATGGTAAAGTGGTGCTTGTTGATTGTGAGATCCTTTTCATATTTGACAAGATCGTTTTTGGCAAGGCGCATGGCTTCGCCTATGCTGATGGCAGTCGGGGTGGGATTTGTCTTGTCATATTCAAGGATATGGCTCATAAAGGCATCGTTTATAGCCGCATTGTCCTTTTCAATTACTGTTCTTGCGGTGCCGATAAACGCTATTGCGCCTCCGGCTTCGTTTAGTAATGCCGCTTCGCCGAGAGTGTTTGATGTACCGTCGAAAGGCACAGTCTCGCAACCTGCGGTGAACCAGAGCGAGTAGTTTGAGCCTTTGAAGTTGGCAAAGTCAGACAGTACGAGCAGTTTTTCGCTTGCCAAAAGCACCCAAGAGGCATGTCCGCCGTAGTTCATTATCAGTGCTCCGTCATTCTGTTGCTTCTTTACCGCAGCCGTAGCTTCGGGATAAATGTCGCCGGAAGCGGTGCTTTTCTTCTCGTAGGCATCAAGCATCACCTTCTTGACGTTGTATCCTTTGGTGCTGTTTATGATTTTATCGGCGGTGGAGTTGATGTTGGCCATGTGGCTGTTATTGTCCCCGTCATCGCCCATGAACATTATTTCGTTTTGCCATGGGCCTGCGGGAGATGCCGTCATATAGTGTATTATCTTGTCAACAACAGCTTTTGCGTCACTGCTCTGCACCACAGGTATTCGTCCGACGGCAATGTCAAACCGTAAATTGCGGCTTGCGCCTTCGTTGGCATCGGTGTGTACGGTCATGTTATCTTGCAGCACTGTGATGTAATCATCGACCGCTGTGCTCTTGACCGTGTGGTAAGAGTTCTCCGTTTCGTATGTCAGCAGATAGTCATCGGGTGAATACATTGACGGGGAGAGGGTCTTTATGCGGTTGTCCCACAAGGCGTCACCGAAGAGAATGACGTGCTTTGGTATGTCGTTCTCGCTCTCTGCCTTGTCATAAAACATTTTAAGGTATCGGCGGTAGGCTGCCATGTCCGGCGTGCCACTTGAATATTCGTTGTATAATTCATCCGCCGGCACTATACGGGTTGTCATTCCGTCATGCTGACGGTGGCATTCCGCGAGTCTTTCCGCCTGCTCCCTAAGTTTTTGTGAGGTCGGTATTATTATGACAATGTCGGTTGGAGTGTCGGCGTGATGGTTCTGATTGGTTATGTTGCAATAGTATTGCGCTGCGGGATAAGCGGCGGAAGACAATGAAGCCGGTGTTGCCGGGGTGGCGAAATTGGCCGACACATAGTCCAGTCTCAACACAGCGGAACTGTTTGCTGTGCTGATGGTGACAGGGTAAACGGTCGCTCCGTTGTCGTCTTTGGGATAAGATGCGAGGTCGGTTGCCGTGAAATACTTTGCGTTCACGTTCGCTTTGTTGTATTCATCTTTGCCGACTTCCACTGTACCGTTGACGGAGGCCCCGTTGCCATGGGTAATGGTGTATGGTGTTGTAGTGCCGGCTGACACCACTACCTGTATGTTTGCGGTGGTATTCCCTGCCGGAATGAGTACGTTCACGGTCATAGGCTGCCCCGCTCTGATTTCTGTTCCGTCAAAAAGATTGCGTCCTGTCTCCGCCCATGCGTATTTATCGTTCTCGTACAGATAATGATGTGCGTCGGCGGAACTTGTTGCCTGTTGCAACAAATCGGCCTCAGAACAGGCTAACGGCGTGTCTGGCGCTTCGGTGATGAAGTAATAACCATAGTCGGAATAGAAGTTCCTGTTACGCTTTGTCGCAGTGTTTGAGTCCCATGATACCGGCCCTTGCGCATAAAAATACTTGGAGTCGCCTACGGTACAGGTGGCGATTTCCTTCAAGTCGTCATGTTTCCGCAAGTAATCCTGTGTCAGTTTTTCCGGAATGATGGCGCCTCCGTAGCCGTAGATTTTTACCTTTGACATGTCGGAAAAACCGGCTTGGCGTATGACATCCGCGGTAAGCCGGTGTATTCCGGTTGTGGAGACGCGTATTTTAGCCCACGAGCCTTCGCGCAATACGGAGTTGTCGGCATATACCTGCATGCTTTCCGTTGTTGTGGCGCGTGTCAATGCGGGTGCTGTTGGGGCGGAAACAAGTTGCGGCAGGAAAGAACTTATGAAACAAAGTCGGTCATTATGTGTTACGACAGGCGTAAATTCCATGCCGAGTGTGCCGTTCTTTCGTTCCTGATATGTTTCCAGTCTTATTTCCGGAGTGGCCGGAGCCGTTTTCTTTCCTGTTACTTTCCTGTAAGCCCTTCGTTGTTTTCGTGTCAGAGGAGTGTATTCCGGGTACAGCAGTTTAACGGAATACAATGAATCCTGATAGCCTTTTGGCAACGCTATGAAGTGCGAAATCTTAGGTAATAGGGTGTCAATCCGCATCTGTGATGATGTCAGATCAACGAAATTCTGCGCTGACGCAGCCATGCCCGGCAGCATAATAGCCGCCAACCCTGTTATGATTGTTTTCTTTCGCATTGTTGTTCCAAAGTTGTTCACCTGCACCAGAAGTCGAGAACCTTGTCTCCTTCGAGATAACCTTCCAGATGGTCGTCTATCTTTACCGGCCCTACTCCTGCCGGAGTGCCGGTATATAGCAAGTCTCCCGTCTTCAAAGTGAAGAATGTTGAAATGTAGGCAATGAGACGGTCTATGCCTGTTAGCATATCGCTGGTGCATCCATCCTGCCTGCGTTCGCCGTTGATGTCAAGGGCAAAGTGCAGTCCCTGTATATTCAGGAATCTCTCTTTGTCCACCCATTCGCCTATGACCGCCGCACCGTCAAAGCCTTTCGCTATCTCCCACGGCTGTCCCTCCTCACGCAAACGCTTCTGAAGGTCGCGGGCAGTGAAGTCTATTCCGACTGTCACGGCATCGTAATACCTGTGTGCAAATTGTTCCGGAATACTTTTCCCAAGGCGCGATATGCGCACCACAATCTCAGTCTCATAGTCTATTCTGCCGAGATGGTCAGGTATGAAGAACGGTTTTCCATCCTTGATGAGTGAAGAATCGGCCTTGGTGAATATCACCGGATCACGCTGCCGGTCATCGTCAGCGGAGCCAACACCTTGTTGTAATAACGTAGTTTTTATTTCTTTATTGTGTAGGGCATAGTTCATACCCACTGCAAAAATCTTCATAATATGCAAAAAAAGTTATAAGTTATGGATTTTGTTATAAGCCGGTGGAGCATTAAATGCTCTACAACCTATAACTTATAAGCCATAACTTATAACCTGGAAATTAAGTCTTTGGGATGCAAACCGTCAGGCATGACAAAGCCGTCAGTCCGTTCCTTTACGACTAATGTTTATTACCGGAAATATTAGTCAGCCTGAAGTGAGAAGCGCTTGAAGTCTGTTACAGTCAAATCCTTGTCGGCTGCTTTGAGGTAGTCGGCCACAGACATCTTGCTGTCCTGTATGAATTCCTGATTCAACAGGCAAGACTCCTTGAAGAACTTGTTGAGACGGCCCTTGGCAATGTTCTGAATCATGGCCTCAGGGAGGTTTGCTGCCTTCTCTGCGGATACGGTAGCGATGATTTCCTTAGCCTTCTCCACGTCTTCTGCGGTAATCCATCCTTTGTCAACGTTTGACTTCATGTGGTCCTCTGAGTCAACGTGTGCTGGGTTGATGCCGGCCTTTTTCAGTGCATTGTCAACAGCCTTCTGTACCTGCTCCTGCTTTGTCTTTTCGACAGCAACCTTTATCTCTTCATCGATAACAGACTGTGGAACAGACTCTTGGTTAAGAGCCACAGGCTTCATGGCAGCCACCTGCATAGCGACAGCGTGTGCCTGCTCCTCTGCCGGCTTGTTGGTCTGTACCATGGTGCACAGTACGTTCTTGTTCATGTGGTTGTAAACGGAAACGTTGTCGCCTTCGATGAAGATGTAACCGTCAAGCTCCATCTTCTCGCCTGTAACGCCTGAACGCTCTGTTACGGCGGCGGCAACGCTTTGGCCATTAGAGAGTGTCAATTCTTTCACTGTCTCTATGTCCTTAGCCTTTGCGGCGATAGCGGCGTCAAGTATTTCCTGTGTCAGTGCAATATAATCAGCTCCGTTAGCCACGAAGTCCGTCTCACACTTCAAGGCGATCATTGCCGCAAAGCCATTCTCGGCCTTTACGAGCACACAACCGTTTGAAGTCTCGCGGTCACTACGCTTTGCTGCGATAGCCTGTCCGCGCTCACGGAGAATCTCCTTGGCGCGATCCATGTCGCCGTCAGCCTCTGTCAGAGCCTTTTTTACGTCAGCAAGACCCGCACCTGTCATGGCGCGCAGGGTCTTTATGCTTTCCATTGTTATAGCCATTGTATATAAAAATGTTTGTGGTTGTGGTATTCAGAAACCATGTTGGCCGGTTGTATCCGCAATTATTGCGGTCAGACAGCCGGTCAACAGTAGTACTGTTTGTTAAAAATTATTCCGCAGCAGCCTTTGGTTTGTCCTCCTGCTGTGCAGCAGCCTTTTCGTCTGCCTTCTCAATCTTGCGCTCTTGCAGACCCTCGTTGATGGCCTCGCAGCAAGCTGCAAGTATCACCTCTACTGAGTCCTTGGCGTCATCATTTGCAGGGATGGCGAAATCAACCTTGTTAGGATCGGCGTTAGTGTCAACAATACCGAATACCGGTATTCCGAGACGCTTGGCTTCCTTAACGGCGATGTTCTCCTTTTCTACGTCAATGACGAAGAGTGCAGACGGAAGACGTGTCAGATCAGCAATGGAACCGAGGTTCTTCTCCAGCTTGGCACGCTGGCGTGAAATTTGCAAAAGCTCACGCTTTGAGAGGTTGCTGTAAGTTCCGTCAGCGGTAAGCTTGTCGATGTTCGCCATTTTTTTGATAGCCTTACGGATGGTCTGGAAGTTGGTGAGCATACCACCGGCCCAGCGTTCGTTGATGTAAGGCATATTTACGCTCTGTGCCTTCTCGGCAACCACGTCCTTAGCTTGTTTTTTAGTAGCGACGAACAGAATCTTCTTACCCTGCTTTGCTATGTTTTTCAGTGCCTCGGAAGCCTCGTCAACCTTAGCCACAGTCTTGTGGAGGTCAATGATATGTATGCCGTTACGCTCCATGAAGATATAAGGAGCCATAGCGGGATTCCACTTGCGACGGAGGTGGCCGAAGTGACAGCCGGCCTGAAGTAACTGATCAAAATTAGTTCTTGACATTGTCTTTTTCTGTTTGGTGGCCATTGGATGCGGGACGGCAGACACTTTTCTCGTTTTTGTTTGTCATGTCAGTCCTGTCCGTTGACCGGTTTGTTTACTTTCTTTTTAATTCTTTTTTGTTAGAATCAGCCTACAAGTAGCCTGTGTCCTCTTATATATAAAAGGTGACAGAGTCTGGCAGGTTTAGATGCTAAACAATCTTTATGGCGTATGTCCATCAGATGATGGCGCATGACAACCATGTTCTTCCGTTCCCGAATATTAACGCTTAGAGAACTGGAAGCGGCGACGAGCCTTCGGACGACCCGGCTTCTTACGCTCTACCTTACGTGCATCGCGTGTGAGGAAGCCCTTATCTTTGAGTGCCTTCTTGTCTTCAGCGTCTATTTTTACCAATGCGCGTGCGATGGCGAGACGCAGAGCCTGGCTCTGTCCGGTGAAACCACCGCCGTCAAGGTTAGCCTTGATGTCATACTTCTCGGCAACTTCAAGAAGTTCGAGAGGCTGCTTTACCACATACTGAAGTATGGCAGAAGGGAAATATTTTGAGAGTTCTACCTTGTTGATGGTTATCTTGCCGGTGCCCTCAGAGAGATATACACGAGCGACAGCGCTCTTGCGACGACCGATTGCGTTTATTATTTCCATGTTATGTATATCTATTATTATTTGTACTGATTGATGTCGATAGCCTTAGGCTGCTGTGCCTGGTGCTTGTGTTCTGTTCCCTCATATATGTAGAGGTTCTTCAAGATGGAGCGACCGAGCGGGCCTTTTGGCAACATACCCTTTACGGCGTGGCGCAGTATTCTCTCGCAACCGTCGTTCTTCTTACGCAGCTCTGCGGGAGTGTTGAAGCGCTGACCGCCCGGATAACCTGTGTAGCGTGTGTAAACCTTTTCTGTCTCCTTCTTACCTGTGAAGACAATCTTGTCTGCGTTGATGATGATAACGTTGTCGCCACAATCAACGTGTGGTGTGAAAGTCGGCTTGTACTTGCCGCGCAGCAATTTTGCCACTTTTGAAGCGAGGCGGCCTACTACCTGCTCTGAGGCATCAATGACAACCCACTCCTTCTTTGCAGTCTCCTTGTTTACGGAGATTGTTTTGTAACTTAAAGTGTTCATTCTTGACTTTAATAATATTAAACTACTAAAAAACATTGTTTTCGGACGCGGATTCACTAACCACCGGCGCGGCCAAACGCACGGCTATTAACACCATCATCCGTGGGGATCTAAGTGTGCCCCAAATAATCGGTCTGCAAAATTACTCATAATTATTGACATAAGGGAGGAAATGTAACTGCAAAATGATGTTTTTATATTTATTTAACGTATTATCCGCATAACGAAATCAAAGTCGTTATGCGGATAATTGATTTATGGCGATATGTCCTTGTCCTTCTTATAAGAACATTCTCTGGTGGATAGTGCTGTCCAGTTGCCGTGCCATTGCTGCTACTTCGCTTTCTTTTCCCTCAGCCATCCGTTGCTCTATCTGGCCGAGAGTGGCATTGATTCCGTCCCTTGTAGCGGCGTTGGCCATGACGTTGTTCGGGCAGAAACGCAACGTTTCCGCCAAAGTCTCCAATGCCTTTGCCGCTTCCGCGTTGCCAACCTGTTGCAGAATGGCCTGCACACGGAGTTTTACGTCGTTCTTTGCGGCGCGTGTTTCCGCCTGTGCGGCAAGTGAAGCCTCTGTCGCCTTGTTCGCCTCTGAATGCAGAAGGTATCTCAGTGTGTAAAACGCACACAATATTATATATACCGACAGTACTATGGTCTGGTAATGCCTGACAACGAATGACGTTGGAATCTCTTCCGGAATGTTGCGTATAACCATCGCATAATAAATGGCGAAGCCGCTGAGTACCGTCTGTGCTGTAAGATACATAACCGGCACGTAAACCGTTGTCAGATTGTAAACCTCATTGTTGTTCCGTGAAACTCTGGCCAAAGACAGGAAAGCCGCCACGAAGGCGAACATTGTGAAGCCGTATGAACTCCATTCCACAACGCCGCGTGTGTCGGCGGAAGTCCACAGGAAGAACAGTATGTTGAGCACTGCGCATCCCATTACTGCGGCTATTGTCAAAGTTGTTTTACTTATGCCCATAATCTTCTTTTTTTACTTGTTGGAATTAGATAGACATGCTTGTCATGCGGTTGGCGGTACTGGTGGCACGGGTGGTGCAGGTGCGGCGAACAGCGGCTGCAACTCCGCTACGGTGTTTGCGGCCGCCCATTGTGGCATCCCTTCCTTCCACACAAGCGTTTCCTGCGTGAGTTGTCCGGCTTGAACGTACTGCGGCAGCGTCTGCATATTTACCGGCCCCACCTGCTGGTTGTTTATGAACAGGTAGAACTGTGCCATTGGTGGTGGTGGCGGTGGTGTAGGAGAAGAGTACGGCTGCTGCCCCTGCAACTGTCCGCCCATCACCTGTTGTCCCATTCCGAAGAACTGTCCGCCTGCGGCCAGGCCCATGCCTATGCCCGCGCCGATAGATGCTGTGCCGTTGTTTTGCGCCATGCTTTTGGCAATATCCACCTGTTGCTGTATCATCCAGTTTTGTCCAAGCTCTTCCATTACGGCCTTGTCCGCACGGGCGTTGCGTATCTTGGCTATGGCGTCCATGCCAATCTCGTCATATCTGCGTCTCAGCTCGTCATCGTCAATCTCTATTGCCGATATGGAGAACTTCTCCAGAGCGATGCCGTATTGCGCCATCGCCTCGCCAATCTCCGGTGATATCTTGTTGCTGAGTTCCCTTTGCCGCGCCTGTATGCCAAGAATTTCGCCATCAAGGTTGTTAAGGGTGTTGGCGATCTCCGACTTAATGACTTCCGTAAATTCATTGTCGAAATAGTTTTCTATTTCCTCCGGGCCGAAAGAGGGTATGTTGTTGCCGAGCAGTTTGTATATGAACTTGCCTGCATCACCCACGTGTACCTTGTAGGCGCCACGTGTAAAGACGTTAGTCTGTATGCCGAGCAACTTGTCACGCACCTGTATCACTCCCGAACCCCAGTTCACCTCGACGCTTGATGCGGTGCGCACGAAATACACACGGCAGTTGAATGTGCTCACACCACCCGTGAAAGCGTTTCTCAGGCGGCTGATGAAAGGGTAGTTCTCCGTCTGCAACTGATAACGTCCCTCGTTGAACACCTGCTGTATCTCTCCGTTCTTCTCAAACACCGCCTGCTCCCCCGGATGCACTATCAGTGTCGAATTGGTGTTGAAGTCCTGATCGGGATGCAGCGTTATCATGTCTCCGCCATACCCGACATTCTCTATTACCTCCGCCCAATGCTTCTCTCCGCCGACGTATGCGGCCTCCTTAGGGTCTTTTCTGAAAAATCCCATAGCTGTCAATGGTTTATATTAAAGTTTTTGTTATGGAATAGGGTACTCCTCTATCTCGTAAACAAGGTCAACGTTCAGATTCTTCTTTGCGGCAATGCGCTTGTGTTCTTGGAAGGCCTTGATGGCGTTTCTGAACTTCCTGCGCCTGTATGTGTTTATGGCGAGGCACAGCGGAACATCCACAATGGCTGTTATGGCCGATATGATGCCGTAAACGAATACGGCCGTCCACGCTCCGATTATGCCTATTATGACTGTCGCTATCGCGCCCCACCAGAATCCTTGCTGGAATATACCTATTATAATAAGCAGGAGAATCAATGCCAGCAGACCGATAACCGTCCACCTCAGAGGGCGCATCTCCGTGTATTTCGGTTGGGCTTTCAGGAAATCCGTCTCAGGGAACGAACTGAAGTCATACATTTTCTTCTCGCTGACACCCAGACAGGCACTGCTCATAAACGTGTATTGCTCGCCGTTGTATTCCACAATCTCTTCCACAAGCGGCAGGCAGTAATAGTTCGGGGTGGGGGCATACGCACCCAATTCCGTATGCGAGAACTCGTAACGGCTCTCAGCGGCTGACAGTTCTTTCGCCATAATCTCCGTGTCGCGTATGTCTTCACTGTTGAAGTTCACCATCTCGTGTGTCGGAAAGAACTTCTCGTATGTCTCGGATTTCAGGTAAGGTTTGTCAAACGCCCTTATGAACAGTTCCTTGCCGGCTTTGCAGAGCGGATAGATGGCGCGCTCGTCCGCATACCCAAATTCGCGCACCCATAGGTATTTGCGTTTCAGACTTATGATTTTTATCTTGTCAAACACGTCCTCGGGAGCCGTGAACATCAGCCACTGCATGAACGTTTCATGGCATGACTCCTTTGTCTCGGTGAATTTTAGCAGTTTCTCGATAATCACATTGTCGTCGAACTCTCCGTTTGCACCGCTCAGTTTAATCGTTTTCTTACACACCGGACACTTTGCCCATCCGCTGCTGAGTATGTCCTTCGGTCCTAACATGGCGTTACAGTAGGTACATTTCAGCACCTGTGTGTTCAGTCCCACCTGCGGAGCGCCGGACTGTCCGCCGTGTGCGGCTGTGCCGGCCGTAGGCGGTACGGGTGCGGGATTGGACGGTAAGGGGTTCGTTGGAGCGCCGCTTCCCGGTATCGGCGGCGGTGTTGGGGTGGCTGAGGGACTGAGTGGACGGCCGCAATTCGGGCATTGCGTAGCCTGATCAGATACCTGACGACCACATTCCGGGCAGGTTATTAGTGCCATAGGTTTTGTTATTAAATATGATATTTTGTTTTTGTCGTTTTCTGAAAGAATAGTTTTTCTTCGTACAAAGATACGATTTTTCTGCGATAGTAAACACTTTTTGTGGGGGGGTAACGCATATTAACTTTATCAATATACGTTTTTAATTTGTTTAACATTTATTTCCCTAATTATACCTCTTTCCGATTGTATTATAAGGGGAAGCGGATTCCGGCAGGGTAATATGTGAATTGTTTTTGAGACGATGTGGTACATCGTCTCTACAAGGCGTTGATGAATCGGTGACATACCGATGAAAAGCGGCGGTAGTATTTAGAATATCATCTGTTTCCCGATACGGTAATGACAAATAATGTTGCTTGGTGCGTCCGAATTGCCGCATATACCTTACACGGGCGGACGTACCAAGGTACGTCCCTACAATGCGTTGCGGTTCAATGCGCCATAAAAAATGTTGCTGCAAAAGTAGGCACGGCATCCTGCCGGGCAACAAGCGAGGCTTTATAAACAAAGAAAATTGCACGGCAAGATGCCGTGCCTATTTTTCATAAGTATCATGTCCGCGGTTTGTAGAGACGATGTATTACATCGTCTCAGCAGGTTAATATGTGAATCGTTTTTTTGAGACGATGTGGTACATCGTCTCTACAAGGGCGCAACGCCTGCCTTACCGTGGCCTGCTGTCGCTAATCGTGGTCATAACCCATCCGTATATGCCGAGAAGGGCTACGAGGAGGGTCTGCACACTGTGCACCACGAGGACGAAATAGAGCGCCGGCGATTCCGCCACACCGTAGAGAATCATCATTGTCTTGACGGCGAAATGCCATGAACCCGCACCGTTGGGCGTGGGCACAAGCACCGCTATCGAGCCGACGATGAACGTCACCATGGCGCAGGTAAGTCCCAGTCCCGCCGTGGCGTCGAAGCAAAAGAAGGTGAGGTAATAGTGAAGAAAGTATGAAGCCCAGATGGCTACGCTGTAAAAGATGAACAGCGGCACGTTGCGGACGCTGCGGAGCGACATCACTCCGTCACGCAATCCTTTGACGGTAGCCTTCATCCGGTCGTAAAAGGCCAGTTTCTTGCGGAAGATATAGAAGCAGACGAGCGTGGCAAGGCCGCATATCGCCGTCACTATGTATCCCGTCTTGGAGAACATCCCGAACACCTCCATGAGGCTGTCGAGGCGCGTTCCGGTCTTGGAGAAGAAGGAAACGAACACCGGCATCTGCAACAACAGCACAAGCAGCGTGATGAGCAGTATGATGAGCGAATCGACCGCACGCTCCGTCACCACCGTGCCGAGAGCCTTGGGAAAGCTCGTCCCCTCTTTCTTTGCCAGCACACCGCAGCGTGTGAACTCGCCTATTCTCGGGACAACGAGTGACGCGGCGTATGAGATGAATATGGCGTTGATGCACGTTCCCGTCCTCGGCCGCTCGCCAAGAGGTTCCAATGCCTGTTTCCACCGCCATCCGCGGAACATCTGCGCCAGTATGCCGAAGGGGAAAGAAGCCAGCATCCACCACCAGTTGACGTCGTGGCGGAGCACCTCCTTTATGGTGTTCACGTCGAAACCGCGGTACATCCAATACAGTATTGCGCCGCCCAGAAGTATGGACAGCAGCACGTTTGCGGTTTTGCGGATGTATCGTTTCATAATGAAGCGGTGTGATGTGAAAAGTTGTTGCAAATCAGACGCAAAATTACTGCAATTAGTCGAAATGGCCAAACAAAGCGTAGTTTTTTTCAATGACAGTGTCTTTTTTCGTAAAAATATTGTACCTTTGCGAAGATATATTAATGACCAGATGAAAAAAGTACGTCCCAAGAAGAATCTCGGACAGCATTTCCTTACCGACCTCGGCATAGCGAGGCGCATAGCTGACACCGTTGACGCCTGTCCGGACATCCCCGTTCTGGAGATAGGGCCGGGCATGGGTGTCATGACGCAGTATCTTTACCCGAAAGACCGTGAGTTCAAGTGTGTTGAGATAGACACGGAGTCTGTGGCATACCTGCAAGAGGCGTTTCCGAAACTGCGTGGAGGCATCATCGGAGACGATTTCCTTCGCATGGACCTTAACGAGGTATTCGGCGGCAGGCAGTTCGTGCTGACCGGCAATTATCCGTATGACATATCCTCACAGATATTCTTCAAGATGCTTGACAACAAGGACCTGATTCCCTGCTGCACGGGCATGATACAGCGCGAGGTGGCTCTCCGCATTGCCTCTTGCCCCGGAAACAAGGCTTACGGAATACTCTCCGTGCTGATACAGGCGTGGTATGACACGGAATACCTGTTCACCGTCGATGAGAACGTGTTTAATCCGCCGCCGAAAGTGAAGTCGGCCGTGATAAGGATGACACGCAACGGGCGCACGGACCTTGGCTGCGACTGGCAGCTGTTCCGCCGTCTTGTCAAGACAGTGTTCAACCAACGCCGCAAGATGTTGCGCGTAAGCCTGAAACAGATGTTCACGGAGAACAGCAGGGTGACGCAGGAATTTTTCCGGCAGGAGTTCCTTACCAAGCGTCCGGAGCAGCTGACGCACGAGGAGTTTGTGACGCTTACGAACATGGTGGCGGAGGTGTTGTGATGGGAATGATGACAGAAAGACACATAAACAAAAACATAAGATGAAGGATTTTTTATCAAAGGCGGCACTGATGGCAGTGCTTGCATTCTGCGCAAACAATGCAAACGCACAGTTAAATGACATTCTGAACAAGGTTACCTCAAAGGTTTCGTCCGCCACTTCGGGCAGCGGTAACAGCACGTTGTCAACCATCGGCAGCATCATATCGAGCAAGCTGGTGCCAACCTCCGCACAGATTGTGGGCACATGGGCATACAGGGAGCCGGCGGTGATGTTCACAAGCGGCAACGCCTTGAAGAGCGCGACAAGCTCGGTGGTGTCAAAACAGATCGAGACAAAGTTGCAGGGCTATCTCAACAAGGCCGGCATCAAGAACGGAAACATGACAATCACGTTTGAGAAGGACAAGTCTTTCTATGTCTTGCGCAACGGCAAGAAGATAGCGTCGGGCACATACGCCGTATCAAAGAGCGACGTGACGCTTACCTTTAAGGGGAAGAAGACGCCAAGCAAGCTCACTCCGCAGCTGGACAACGGCACGCTGGTCGTTGTCATGGACGCCACGAAACTCAAGACGTTCTTTGAGAATGTAGGCTCCAATGTGTCGCAGCTGGCAACTGTAACGTCGCTGTTGAAGTCGATGGACGGCATGAAGGTGGGCATACGCATGACCAAGAAATAAGCGTAAGGCATGACAAATTATAAATAAGGATAATGGAAATGATAAAGACGATTGTACGGGTATGGGGGAACATCAACCTCATGTTGCGCATCTTTTGCGCCATCATCATAGGCTCGGCCCTTGCGCTTACCTGTCCGGGACTGTCCGGAATATCCATTCTCGGCACATTGTTTGTCGGGGCGTTGAAGGCGATAGCCCCGGTATTGGTGGCAGTTCTCGTTATGGCTTCGGTGGCAAAGGCGCGCCAAGGCCTTGGAGAACGCTTCCGGGTGGTTATCATCCTTTATATGGCGAGCACATTGTTGGCTGCCATCGTGGCCGTGTTCGCCAGCCAGCTGTTCCCCTTGCAGCTGGCGCTCGCCGGCGTTTCGGGGGCGGAGAACGCCGCTCCGGGAGAATTAGGGGACGTGTTTCAGAACCTTGCGCGCGACATTATGAGCAATCCCCTGACCGCTGTCAGCTCGGCAAGTTACCTCAGTGTGCTCTTCTGGGCCGTTATCTTCGGCGTGGCATTGAAGAGAAAGGCGTCTGACAAGACGATAAGCATATTGCAGGATGTGGCGGATTCCATCAGCCTTGTGGTGCAATGGGTGATACGCTGTGCGCCTTTCGGCATACTCGGACTGGTGTATTCCTCCGTAAGCGAGAGCGGACTGGACATCTTCACTACATACGGCAGGCTCATTTTGCTGCTCGTCGGCTGCATGATGGCGGTATCGCTGGGCGTAAACCCGCTCATAGCCGGCCTGCTGTTGCGCAAGAATCCGTACCCGTTGGTGTGGAAATGCCTGAAAGGAAGTGCTGTCAGCGCGTTTTTCACACGCTCTTCCGCCGCCAATATACCTGTGAACATGGAGCTGTGCAAGCGCATGGGGCTGGACGAGGACTTCTATTCGGTGAGCATTCCGCTTGGTTCCACAATCAATATGGACGGTGCCGCCATCACGATTACCGTCATGACACTGGCAACCTGTCACACCATGGGCATCGAGGTGTCGCTTGGCAGTGCGCTGGTACTTAGCGTTCTTGCCGCATTCGGCGCCTGCGGAGCGTCGGGAGTGGCGGGAGGCTCGCTGCTTCTGATACCGATGGCATGCGCTTTGTTCGGTATAAGCAATGACATAGCCATGCAGGTGGTGGCCGTAGGGTTTATCATCGGCGTGATACAGGATTCCGTCGAGACCGCGCTTAACTCCAGCGGAGACGCCATGTTCACCGCCACGGCGGACTTCTATGACCGCAGAAAGAGGGGCATGGAGGTGAAGTTCTGATTGGGTGCTGATCACCTTGCCCCGTAAAAGGGTGCTGATTACCGTGTAAAAGGGTGCTGATTACAATGCAATCAGGTGCTGATTATACTGTAATCAGGTGCTGATTGCGGAGACCCTCGGATGACTGCCGGTTATGGCCGGCGGGAAAACGCATGAAACAAGAGAAGCGAATGACAGAGAAACTGGAAGACAAGAGAATAGCGTTGCTGCTATCCGGCGGTGTGGATTCGTCGGTGGCGGCGTATGAACTGTGTGCCATGGGGCTGAAACCGGACTGCTTCTATATAAAAATCGGTCCGGAGGAACAGGAGGAGTGGGACTGCACCTCCGAGGAAGACCTTGAGATGGCCACGGCCGTGGCGCGACGTTTCGGGCTGAAACTGGAAGTGGTGGATTGTCACAGGGAGTATTGGGACAACGTAACCAGATATACCATGGACAAGGTTCGCAACGGTTTCACGCCTAATCCCGACGTGATGTGCAACAGACTAATCAAGTTCGGGGCGTTCAACGAGAAGCGCGGGCACGACTATGACATCATTGCTACCGGTCATTATGCCCAAACGGAGGTTGACGGAGAGGGCAGGAAGTGGCTCGTCACGTCGCCCGACCCGGTGAAAGACCAGACGGATTTCCTTGCACAACTGTATGACTGGCAGCTGAAAAAGAGCTGTTTTCCGATAGGACACTACCAGAAAGACGAGGTAAGGGGCATTGCCGAGCGGGAGCGTCTGGTCAATGCGCGGCGCAAAGACTCGCAGGGCATCTGCTTTCTCGGCAAGATTAACTATAACGAATACCTGCGCCGGTATCTCGGGGAGAACCCCGGACTGGTGATAGACATTGCGACCGGCAAGAAGATAGGTATGCACAAAGGGCTATGGTTTCATACCATCGGACAGCGGCACGGGCTTGGATTCGGCGGAGGGCCATGGTTTGCGGTGAAGAAAAACATAAGGAAGAACATCCTTTTCGTATCTAACGGCTATGACCCGAAGACCGCATACAAGCAGGATTTCCCCGTGTTCAACATGAACTTCCTCACCTGTAACCCTTGGGAGGTGGCCGAAGGACAGGAGTGTGTGCCGGGAAAATACCTGCAAAAGCCGGGAGACAGGGTTGAGGTTTGCGTGAAGATACGCCACACCCCGGAGTATCTGCCGGCGTCATTGGAGCTTGGCACGGACGGGGTCTATATGGTCCATGCACGCAAACCCATACATGGTGTCGCGCCGGGACAGTTCTGTGTCATATATGACGAGTGCCATCACCGTTGCTACGGGTCGGCGGAGATAACGGTATAAAGATATTATTATTATATAAATTAGTAGTTATGAGACATTACATTATTCCTGTTTTGACAATGATGCTGTGCCTTACTGCCTGTGCACGGAACAGAAACGCGATGCCGGACACGGCGAATCCTTCACAGAGTGCTGCCGTTGACACGGCTCCGCGCACCGTTGAGGCTCCTTCACATCCGCTTATCGGACAGAAATTTGTGGATGTCAGTGTTGGCGGCATTGACGGAAAGCAGCACAAATTGAGTGAGTTTATAGGCGGAAAGGCCGCCCGCGGCAAGAAAAAGTATGTGCTTGTCGATTTCTGGGCGAGCTGGTGCAGACCCTGTATGATGGAGATGCCGAACGTTAAAAGCAACTGGGAGCGTTACAAGTCGCAGGGCTTTGAGGTGGTGGGCATATCACTTGACGGCAACCGTCAGGCGTGGATGCAGGCCATAGAAGATAATGGTTACACATGGACGCAGCTCTCTGACCTTAATGGTTTTGACAGTCCTGCGGCGGCAATGTACGGCATTGAGTACATACCTTGGAACTTCTTGTGCGATGAGGAGGGCGTCATCGTGGCGGTAGAGCTTCGTGGTGACGGCCTGGCCGCCAAGCTGAAAGAGATTTACGAATAGGCTTATGAACATAAAAACGGGATGGTTCCTGATGGAATCATCCCGTTTTTGTATTGCATTGTCATTGCTTTCGCTTTCATGAAGGCGTGGCAATTATTCCTTGAGAGCCTTCAGCTTCTGCTTCATCAGCTCCAGTTCGTCGCGTAACTTGTCCGCCTTCCTGTTCATCTCGTCGATGAGTGTGTTTCCTTTCTTGCTGCTTGCAGACAGGAAATTGAGGTTGGTCTCGTAGTTGGCAAGCTCCTCTTTCATCGCGTCAAAGCGTTTCTGCATACGCTGACGCTCTGTCTCCACGGCGTTTTCTCCACGCTTTGCCACCTCTTTCATTCCCTGCTTGAAGGCGTTTAGGCGGCGGTCAGCACGGTTTTTGTTCAGTTTTTTATACAGAATGTCGAGTGTTCCGTGATACTCTTCATACAACTTGTCCTTTTCTTTGAACGGAACGTGGCCTACGGAGTTGAACTCTTCCGTCAGGGACTGTATCTTCTGACGCAGGTTGTCGGCCTCTTCCTCGCACAGGGCTTTAAGCCTTGACACTATGTCCTGCTTCTTTGTGAGGTTCTCCTGCTGCTCGTTCCGCTCGCCGGCGTTGGCCGCATTGCGTGCCTCGAAGAACTTGTCGCACGCCGCGATAAACTCTTTCCACAGTGTGTCGCCTACCTTTTTCGGCACCATCCCTATGGTCTTCCACTCCTTTTGCAGCTGAATCAACTTGTCGGCGGTCTGCTTCCATTCCGTGCTGTCCTGCAAAGCCTGCGCCTGTTTCACCAGTTCCTCTTTCTTGGCGATATTCTCTTGTAAGCGTGTCCGCAGCTCGGTGAAGTACTCGTTCTTGGCAACGAAGAACTGATCGCACGCCGTGCGGAACCTTTCGAATATCTTTACGTTCATCGCCTTGGGGGCGAAACCGATGGATTTCCATTCCGCTTGCAGCGCGATAATCTCCTTGCTCTTCGCCTCCCAGTCAGCGGCGGTCTTGCATTCCGCTGCTGACAGCATCTCAACCTTGTCGCACAACTCGCTCTTCTTGGTGAGGTTCTCCTCCTGTTGCAGGCGTATTGCCTCGTAGTGTGCGGCGTGTTTCTTGTTTATTACGGTGCTTGCCTGCTTGAAACGTGCCCATACTTCGTCCCTCAACTCTTTGGCTACGGGACCTATTTCGCGGTATTGGTTGTGCAGTTCTTGCAACTGGTGGAACGCGCTTATCACGTCTTCTTCCTCCGACAGCTTCTCCGCCGCCTCGCAGAGTGCGGTCTTCATCTCGAGATTCTTCTTGAAATCATATTCGCGAGCCTCGAAGTTCATCTTCAAAAGGTCATAGAACTGCTCCTGCACCAGCTTGTATGTGTTCCACAGTTCCGTGGCGTTCTCGGCCGGAACGGCCTTTATCTCCCGCCACTCCTGCTGCAACTGCTTCACCTCTTGGAAAGCGTTTGCGGCCTCTTCGGGTGTGGTTGTCAGTTCCTTTATGCGTTCCAGAATCTCCTGTTTGCGTTTCAGATTCTGCTGTTTTTCCTCTTCCTGTTTCTTTATGGCCTGCTGTCTCTTCTCCTTTATGGTGTTCATCCCGACCTTAAACTCCTCTTCCAGCGGGTCAGGCAGTACCGCATACTGCATAGGGTCACCGCCGCCGTCAAGGTAAGCCTTCTGTGCTGCCTCGCGTTCTGCGTTCAGCAGGAAATAGAAAGCCGTTTTTAGATGATCCAATTCGGGCCTTGTTGCTTCTTCCTCCCCCTGTGACAGTTCTTTCACACGGGCGATTACTTCCTCCTTGGAGGTGTAAAGGCGCTTCTCCTGTGCCGTTTCCTGCGGCTGTTGCGCCATCTCTTGAGAGTCCATCATTGTTGTTTTTGTTAATGAATCGATGTTCGGGCACCTCTTGTACGGTGCTCCATTTTGAGAGTTATAGGTATAACCTTCGTCATTGAATTTTGAGTACAAAAGTACGGAAAAGATTTTATATGGGCAAAACATTTCGTTAAAAAAAACGCTTTCGGGTATTTTTTCGCCAAAAAACAGTACCTTTGCACCGTAATCGTCTCATCTTATGAACAAAAAGATACTGCATCTTGCCATTCCTTCCATTGTGTCAAACATCACCGTTCCGCTTCTCGGACTGGTGGATGTCGCCATTACCGGCCACATGGGTGACGCCGGATACATGGCCGCCATAGCCGTAGGGTCGATGGTTTTCAATATCATATACTGGCTGTTCGCCTTCCTCCGCTTCGGTACGGGAGGCATGACGGCGCAGAGCTATGGCGAGAAATCCTTTCGGGAATGCTGCCACATACTGCTGCGTGCGCAGCTGACCTGCCTTGTCATGGCCGCGGTTCTCGTTGTCATGCAGCAGCCCCTGTTCCGTCTTGCGATGTGGTTCATAGAGCCGGAAGAGGCTCTTTGCCCCATTATACACACCTATTATAATATATGTATATGGGGGACGCTGCCCTCGTTGGCGCTTTACGCCTTTACCGGATGGTTCGTAGGAATGCAGAACACCGTGCTGCCCATGGTCATCTCCGTCACGCAGAACGTGGTCAACATCTGTCTCTCGTGCCTTTTTGTCTATGGCTTCGGCATGAAGATTGAGGGCGTTGCCATGGGAACGCTTGCCGCACAGTGGAGTGGGGCGCTGATGGCCCTTGCCATGGTGCGCGTCAAGTATGGCGGGCTGTGGCGCGGCGTGTGCCTGAAAGGGGCGGTGAAACTGGCGCAGATGAAACGCTTTTTCCTTGTCAACAGCACCCTGTTCTACCGCACCCTCTTCCTTGTGGCCGTCAATCTCTATATCATCGTGGCGGGAGCGCGCGGCGGTGCCGTCATTCTCGCCGTCAATTCCGTGCTCATGCAGCTGTTTATCCTCTACACATACGTCATGGACGGTTTCGCCTTTGCCGCCGAAGCCCTGTGCGGACGCTACTACGGGGCGCATGACAAGGCCAACTTCCGTCTCGCCCTGCGTGGCGTATGGCTTTGGGGACTCGCCCTCACCACCGCCTACACCGTGGCCTATGCCGTTGGCGGAGAGGCTTTCCTGCGCCTGCTTACGGACGATGCCACGATACGTATGGCGGCAACGGACTTCCTGTCGTGGGCTGTCGCCATACCTTTCTGCGGCATAGCGGCCTTCGTGTGGGACGGTGTCTTCGTGGGAATGACTAACACCAAGGGCATGCTCTGGGGCACATTCTGCGGGGCTACGGCGTTCTTCCTGCTCTATTTCGCCTTCCGTGACACCCTCGGCAACCACGCCCTGTGGCTCGCCTTCACCGCATATCTCTTCATGCGAGGTGCGGCGCAGCAGGTGATATTCCGTAAGGTTAGTGGTTATTGGTTTTAGGTTGTTGGTCACTTCGCTACCATTCCTATTCCATAACCATCGGCCTCTTACCTCCATAACCCTCAACCTCCAACCTTTTAACCTCCCATTATGAACAAAGCAACAAAGATTTTCTTCGCCACTCTGTTTGCCGCCGTGGCGCTTGCCGTGGGCAATGTCATTGCGAAACAGTCATTACACACGGAGACGGCAGAGCCGAAACCGTCGCAAAAGATGGCGGAAACCGCCGACACACTGTCTCCCCGAAGGCTGCTTGCCACTCATGTCGTCTCCCCAGCGGCAGGCGATGCCTCTGCGGCTGACTTCATCCTGCTGGAGCGTGCGGCGTATATGCTGTCATATAACCCGGCCACCAGACTGCCGGTGTGGGTGGCGTGGCATCTGACGGCAGACCACACGGACGGCGCATACAAGCGTGACGGACTGAAATTTGCCGAGGACGAGGACGTGCCGGAGCCTCGCGCCACCAACATGGACTATGTGAATAGCGGCTATGACCGCGGACATATATGCCCGTCGGGCGACAACCGCTGGAGCCGTGAGGCGCAGGTGCAGTCGTTTCTCTACACCAACTGCTGCCCGCAACTGCACAATCTCAACACCGGAGACTGGAGAGAGTTGGAGGAAAAATGCCGCGTCTGGGCGCAACGGTACGGCGACATCTACATCGTCAGCGGCCCGTTGCTGCTCAATAAGAAGCACAAGACAATAGGCAAGAACAAAATCGTTGTGCCGGAAGCATTCTTCAAGGTCGTGCTGTGTATGCGTGGCAAGCCAAAGGCCATAGGCTTCATCTACCGCAACGAGCCTACAAACAAGAAGATGACGTCCTACGTCAACACCGTTGACGATGTGGAACGCGTCACGGGGCTTGACTTTTTCCCCGCCCTTCCCGACGATGTGGAGCGTAAGGTGGAGGCCACGGCCGACCTGAGCGACTGGGAATAGATGCAGTTCCGTAACAGACTGGAAATACATACGTTACCGACGGCAAAACAAACAGGTGCTGATTACATTGTAAAAGAGGCCTTTTTACAATGTAATCAGCACCTGTTTGCAGTGTAATCAGCACCCTTTTGCGGCGGCATTGGTAATACGTTAAATTGCAACGCCTTGTAGGGACGCACTTTTGTGCGTCCGGATCGCGGCATGAGCATTGTATCGGCGGATAAATTTTCACGCATAAACGGACGCACCAAGGTGCGTCCCTACAACATCGTTTGTCATCATCGTGTAATGGGGATGGCAACATTTGCGGCATTGTTTGTGATGCAACAAGGGGCTATACCCTGTTATGTGCCATGTCATTCATGCCATGCTATGTCTTCCCGATTTCTCACCTCCGCCGCAATATGATGTATAATATCACGGGAGCGCCGAATATCGGCGTTACGGCATTGATGGGTATGACGGTGCTTTCGGGTATGATGCAGATGAGGTTGCACAGCAGTGCTATGGCGGCTCCGCACAGTATGGTGGCCGGAAGCAGCACGGTGTGGCCGGCGGTGCCTGTCAGCAGCCGCGCGATGTGCGGCACGGCGAGGCCGAGGAATGCCACGGGACCGCAGTAAGCGGTGCAGACGGCGGTGAGAATGCCAGTGGTAAGCAGCAGCAGACGGTGTGTGCGGCGGATGTTTATGCCGAGGTTCTGCGCGTAGTTGTCGCCGAGCAGCAGGGCGTCGAGCGGTTTTACAAGCAGCACGGCAAGGCACAGGCCGGCGGCGTTGAGCGTGGCGAACCACGGCAACTGTTGCAGGCTGACGTCGCTGAAGCTGCCCATGCCCCACATTACATAGTTATACACGTTGTCGGAGTCGGCGAAGAAGTTGAGCAGTGACACCGCGGAAGAGGTGAGGTAACTTATCATTATGCCGACGATGAGCAGCATCAGGTTGCCGCTCACGACGTGGCTCAGCGCCAACAGCAGCATGATGACGGCCACGGCGCCTATGAACGCGCCTGTCGTGACAGCGAGTATGCCGCCTATGTGCATACCAGCCGTACCGTCGGCAGTGCCCGTTCCGCCCATGGTTATGACCCCTCCGAAGAACAATATCACCAGTGCCACGCCGAGGCTTGCGCCGTTTGTTATGCCGAGAATGGACGGGCCGGCGAGGGGATTGCGGAAAGAGGTTTGCAACAGCAGCCCGGACGTGGCGAGCCCTGCACCGCACAGCATGGCGGTGACGGCCTGCGGCAGGCGTGACTCTATCACGATGTATGCCCATCCGGCCTGTTCTACCGGCATTCCCGTCAGTGCGTTGAGCACCTGGGAGGGCGGTATGCTGACGGAACCGAACAGCAGGTTGGCGGCTGACAGCAGCAGGGTGAGCGACAGGAGCGATATGTTGATGATGAGACCTTTCTGCATTTTGGCGGTTATTTTATTCTGTTGTAATACTTCATTGTATGCCTTTTCTGCGTGCCGGGGTGCAGGATGTTGATGTATTCCCGCAACAGCACGTCGGGATGGAACGGCGTCTCCTCATAGAAACCGGTCTTGGCGAGATTGCATCCGAAGACGTTGCCGCGCTTGTATGCCTCCATGTATTTGTTGGAAGCCCATGCCTCGGCAAGCTCTTCCATTGTTATGTCCGTGGCCTGATTGTACTTTATCAGCCAGAAGTCGGCCTCCTGCGCCTTTATGAAAGCCTGTTCCGGGCTGTAAGGCACGGCTCCGGCTGACGCCACGTCGCTGAAAATGTAGTCACCCCCGGCATCGCTGATGAGTATTCCCACGGTGCTTTTGTTGCCCGCCACGTACCATGTGCCGCCTATTTTCATCTCGGTCACCACCGTGGGGCGTGTCTTTTGCCGTGCGGCATGAGCCTTCATGCCGTTGTAACTCTTCTCCACGGCGGCGAAAATGCTGTCAGCCTCGTGGCGTTTCCCTAACAGTAAGCCGTAGAACCGTATCCATTCGGCTCGGCCCAAGGGGTGGGTCTCCATGTAGTCGGCGCACTCAATGATGGGAATGTGCAGCTTGCCGAGTTTCCCGTAGGAGCCGCTGTTCTCGAAAGGGGATATGAACATGGCGTCAGGACGCATCATCATGAGCTTCTCTATGTTTGGAGTCATGCTGTTGCCAAGGTCCGCTATGGTGCCGTTCTGCACTCCCTGCCTGATTTTCGGCAGGTAAATGTACTGCAAGTCGCACACGCCCTTGATGGCGTCAGCCGCCCCCAACTCGTCGATGAGGCCGCAATGCACGGACGTATATACGGCGGCGTTCCTGAGAGGCGTGCGTACTATCTCGCCCTCCGGCAGCTGTTTGGGCAGTTCCTTGCCGGAAGGCACGAGGATATAGCGGTGCAACAGCGACGTGCTGTCCCACGGATTGCGTATCTCTACCTGCACGAAGTCGTCGGCCTCACGCATTACCAGCAACTCGGCGTATTTCATGTCCATCGGCAGTCCGCCGGTGTCAGCGCCGCTTTTGCCGCCGCCTGCGCATGAGACAAGCAGGAAGACGTAAAGAAATAAGATTATGGTTTTGTACATGACAGTCACGGTTTTGTTTTTGCAAAATTACAAGAAATAATTAACACGGCAAACATTTACTCTCCAAAATTTTGTGGAATGGAAAATAATAAGTAAATTTGCGGACAAAACAAAAGAACGAGTAATAAAACATAACAATAACGATCAGCAGATATGATAGATGTAAAAGAAGTACTCCAGGACGCCGAGGAGCGCATGGAGATGGCCGCTATGTTTCTTGAAGAGCAGCTTTCACGCGTCCGTGCAGGGCGTGCCAACGTGGCGATACTCGACGGTGTGAGGGTTGAGTCATACGGCATGATGGTGCCGTTGAATCAGGTTGCCACCGTAACCACACCCGATGCCCGCACCATCGCCATCAAACCATGGGACAAAAAGGCCATACGCGGCATAGAGAAGGCCATAATGGACTCGGAAGTGGGCATCACTCCCGACAACAACGGTGAGGTGATACGTCTCGCGATACCGCAACCTACGGAGGAACGCCGCCGTGATTTGGTGAAGCAGTGCAGCAAGATAGGCGAGAAAGCCAAGGTGGAGGTGCGCAATGTGCGTGGTGATCTGAAAGACAAATTGAAGAAAGCCATCAAGGACGGGCTGTCGGAAGACTTGGAAAAGGATGCTGAGACGAGCTTGCAGAAGGTGCATGACAAGTACATTGCGAAGATAGACGCGCTGCTTGAAGAAAAGAATAAGGAGATAATGACGGTGTAATAGCCCCTCCCCCGACCCCTCCCGAGGGAGGGGAGAGAATACAAATAAAGGGTTATATGTCCTCTGTTGATATTGTATGCAAGGCATAATATCCGGGATAAAGTATATATTCTCCCCCTCGGGGAGTTAGAGGGGGCTCTAATTTATAACTGAATTTGACAGGTCTTGTAATAAAAAACACGGGCTATTGGTACACGGTACTGACAGATGACGGTGCTACGGTTGACTGTAAGGTGAAGGGAAACTTCCGCCTTAAAGGCATCCGCAGCACCAATCCCATTGCCGTCGGCGATAGGGTAGTGATAAAGAAGGCGGACGAGACGACGGCGTTCATCACGGAAATAGAAGACCGCAGGAACTACGTCATACGCAAATCGTCAAACCTTTCAAAGCAAAGCCATATCATAGCGGCCAACGTTGACCAGGCAATGCTTATCGTTACCATAAACTATCCGGAGACAAGCACGACGTTTATCGACCGCTTTCTTGCCTCGGCGGAGGCATATCGCATTCCGGTCGTGCTGGTATTCAACAAGATTGACCTGCTGTCCGCGGAGGAACTGCATTATCTTGACATGATGCGCACGCTTTATGACACCATAGGTTACAAGAGTTTGGCCGTCTCCGCCGCCACAGGCAGCGGCATGGAGGAACTGCATGATATGCTCGCCGGCAAGATAACGCTGTTCAGCGGCAACAGCGGCGTTGGCAAATCGACCATCATCAACGCCCTGATACCCGGCGCAAACCTGCGCACTGCGGAGATAAGCGACGCGCATAACCAAGGTATGCACACCACGACCTTCAGCGAGATGCTGCCCATTCCTGCCTCCATGCCGGAGGAAACGCAGGGCTGGATTATCGACACACCGGGCATCCGCGGCTTCGGAACGTTTGACATAGAGCCGGAAGAACTTACAAGTTATTTCAAGGAGATATTCCGATTCTCGAAAGACTGCCGCTTTTCCGACTGCACACATACCCATGAACCCGGTTGCGCGGTGCTGAAAGCGGTGGAGGAACACTACATATCCGCTTCCCGCTACCAAAGCTATCTGTCCATGCTTGAAGACAAGGAAGAGGGCAAATACCGCACAGGGCATTGACGGACAGTATCATGACAGAGAAGAAACACCAAGGAGTAATGTCGCCGGAGGAAGCGCAGTCGCAGACAATAGACCTGCTAAGGTTTCCCTTGGCCGTAATGGTTATCTATTCACATATAGCCATTGAGGCACCGGTTCCTGCACAATCAGGAGTTACCTCCCCCCGTTTCCGCGGCCGACCTGCACTATATCCCGGAGCTGATACTGACCGACCTGCTGACCAAAGTCCCTGTGTTCTATTTCATATCCGGCCTCCTTTTCTTTCTGACCATGAGGCAATGGTCGTGGCTTGGGTACAAAAAGAAGATGCGGCGCAGGCTTCAAGCCCTGCTCATCCCTTATCTTATGTGGAACATCACCACGTTCCTCATCTTTGTGGCGGTTCAGATATTGTTGAAAGGCGAGCCGCTTTCCTACGCTTGGGCAATGTTCGCCGAACAGAACTGGCATGTCGTTTGGGATTGCAACGAGTGGGGTACGGATCGTGTCAACTGGCTTGGCGGGTCGCTACGCACCACCGGTCCCTTTGACACTCCGTTGTGGTTCTTGCGCGACCTCATGGTGGTCTCAGCCCTTTCCCCGTTGATTTATTGTTTCATCAGGCGCACCCGAATCTACGGTATGGCGCTGTTGTCCCTTGCCTATATATCAAGAATATGGCCTGTTGCCACCGGTTTCAGCGTTACGGCGGTATTCTTCTTCTCCCTTGGCGCATACTTTGCCATCAACGGCATAAACGTAATACATTTCGTGCAGCGCACGAAATATGTGGTTATAGTGTCTTTTCTCGCCCTGCTTGCGGCCTGCATCGCCTACAACGGTGAGCATACCGTCATAGGGCAGAACATATATCCCTTCTTCGCCATAGCCACAGTATTCGTCTCTTTCTATGCAGCCTCGGTCTTCGTGACACGCTGGAACGTGAAGGCCAATAAGTTCTTGGTGTCAAGCTGCTTCTTCGTCTATGCCTTCCACGATTCCCCTACCGGCAATCCGCTCGGCATTTCCAACACCATCCTGCATTTCGTCATACCGGGTTCATCGGCCTTGGAGAACGCGGTATGCTATCTTCTTTCCCCCTTTCTTGCGGCGGCGATTTGCGTATTTATATTGCTTCTCCTGAAGAAATTTACCCCGCGGCTGGCCAAACTCTATTCCGGTAACAGGTAAGTACATTCCGTTTGCATAATAAAAGATGTTTGATTACGTTGCAAACGCCGCCAATTTCTTTATATGTTGACAGCAAACTACGTTGTAGGGACGCACCTTGGTGCGTCCGCTTGTGCGGTGGCACGCGGTAATCCGGACGCACCAAGGTGCGTCCCTACAAAATGTCACTATTCAAACACGTTACAGACATCGTTGCAAATACCGCCAACCTCCCGATATTATAAATTACAAACAATGTTGTAGGGACGCACCTTGGTGCGTCCGCCAATGCTTGAAAAACTATCCGCCAATGCGGTGGTATGCGGTAATTCGGACGCACCAAGGTGCGTCCCTACAAGTCATAGCCATACAAAAACGTTACAGACATCGCCGCAAATACCTCCAACCTCCCGATATTATAATGACAAACAATGTTGTAGGGACGCACCTTGGTGCGTCCGCTTATACAGTAGTGTGCGTCCGAAAATACGGGAAAATGTAACCGCCAACATTGCGTTGTTATTCAATGCGTTACAACAGTCTCTGTAAAAGGGTGCTGATTGCTGTGTGAAAGAGGCCTGATTACACTGTAATCAGCACCTGATCACGAGGTAATCAGCACCCTTTTGCGGAGTAGGCGGGATTCACTGCTGGTGTCACCCGCATCAGACATATTGGCTTTCCCCCTGTCGGTACGCAAAAACTAATGGCGGACAATACACAATATATTTCTCATGCGTGCGTTATTCTATTACGTGTTTTTGTATAAGAAAAGAAACTTTAACAGCGATGATAGAATACATAAAAGGCGAACTCACCGACCTTGCGCCTGCGCAGGCTGTGGTGGAGGCTCATGGAGTGGGGTATCTGCTTAACATTTCCTTAAATACATATACCGCTATTCAGGGTAAGAAAGAAGTAAGACTGTATGTGCATGAGGCCATAATGACCGGGGGTAGGGATGATTCCTACACCCTTTACGGCTTTTACGCTAAGCAGGAGCGTGAGATTTACCGTATGCTTATAACCGTAAGCGGTGTCGGGAGCAATACGGCCCGCATGATTCTCAGTGCCATTACGCCGGCGGATCTGGTGAATGTTATTTCCACCGGCAACGAGAAGGCGTTGAAAGGCGTTAAGGGTATAGGGCTGAAGACGGCGCAGAGGATTATCGTTGACCTGCGCGACAAGATGACCGCCTGCGGCATCATAGCCGACATGAGCACCTCTTCTGCCGGTGCGCCGGCTCCGAGTGTTAACACGGAGGTGCATGACGAGGCGGTGGGAGCGCTGACGATGCTCGGCTTCTCGCCGGCCCCGAGTGCCAAGGTGGTGACGGAGATATTGCAGGGTACGCCCGATATGCCTGTGGAGCAGGTCATAAAACTGGCGTTGAAGATGATAAAATAAGCGGAGACATTGATGACAGAACGTCTTGACAACATAATGAGAAGCGTGGCTCATGGCCTGTTCCGGTGCTGTGGCGGCGGAAGAAGGCGTGTGACCCTGACCGTATCCGCGTTGCTGCTGTCGGTCATTGTCAGCTCGGCCATGGTGCGTCTTGCAGCCGCTCCCGGCGACGGTGACGACCGGAAAGAGGACGGGAAGGAAGAGAAGACCGCTGCGGCGGTCAAGAAAAGGACACCGAAATCCTCGCTTGAGCGGTACCGTGAGCGTCAGGCAAGGCTGAAACTGCAACAGGACACCATTCCCGACAGCCTGCTCAACCCGCGCTGGAAGATACAGAAGACCACTCCGGTGACTTACGACGACCTGAAACAAGGGTCGGCAGACCTCAAGAGACCGGACAACATAAAGCAGGAGGTGGAGTATAACGACACCCTCGACCGTTATGTTATCGGCACGCGTATGGGCAAGACGTGGATGGCCGCGCCCATAATGATGGACCTCACGGAGTATCAGAAGTGGAGCGAGAAGGCTCTGTTCAGTAATTATTTCCGCAGCAAGAACTCGGAGATATTCGAGAAAAAGGGCAAGGAGAAGTTTGACTTCACCGACATGCACTTTGACCTTGGCCCGGCGGAAAAGATATTCGGCCCCGGCGGAATACGCGTAAAGACGCAGGGAACGGCCGAACTGAAACTGGGAGCGACGCTGAAAAGCGTTGACAACCCTTCACTGCCGATACGCAACCGCAAGACCACGACCATAGACTTTGACGAGAAGATTAACATCAACGTTACCGGAAAGATAGGTGACAAGATGAACATGAACCTCAACTACAACACTGACGCGACGTTTGACTATGACGCGCAGAACATGAAGTTGAAGTATGACGGCAAGGAAGACGAGATAATCAAGCTTGTGGAGGCGGGCAATGTCAGCTTCCCCAGCAACTCCTCGCTCATACAGGGAGCGTCGTCCCTCTTCGGAATAAGGACGGATATGCAGTTCGGCAAGCTGAAGTTGCAGACTGTTCTGTCGCAGAAGAAGTCCTCTTCTTCCAGCGTTTCCTCAAAGGGAGGCGTGCAGCTGACGCCGTTTGAGCTGGATGTCGCCAACTACGAGGAGAACCGTCACTTCTTCCTCGGCCTCTATTTCCGCGACAATTACGACAAGTGGATGCGCTCGTTGCCGAACCTTACCACCGGAATAAAAATCGGCCGTGTGGAGGTGTGGGTGACGAACAAGTCGGGACAGACCTCAAACACACGCAACATCATAGCCCTTGGAGACCTTGCCGAGGGCACTCCGAAGAATCCGATGTGGGGCGGAATGGGCGCAGGGACGGCACCGTCTAACAGTGCCAACGGCGAGTACGGGACCATGGCGGGCTCTTATTCCGCCGCGCGTGACGTGAACCAGACGAGCGGGGTGCTTGACGCCGTGATGACAGCCGGCGTTGATTACGAGAAGATAGAAAAGGCGCGGCTGCTTAATCCGTCGGAATATACGGTGAATCAGGCGATGGGATATATCTCGCTGAAGACCACGCTGCAAAGCGATCAGGTTCTTGCCGTGGCGTATGAATATACAAGGGGCGGCGTGACATATCAGGTGGGAGAGTTCTCGTCAGACTATACGGACGTCAATCAGGCACTGTTCGTGAAGGCGTTGAAGAACACCAGCAGCGTGCCTTCGCAGCCTAACTGGCGGCTTATGATGCGCAACGTGTATTATCTCGCGTCGTCTGTGCAGAGAGAGAAGTTTCGCCTTGACATAAAATACCAGAGTGACACGGTGGGAGTGTATGTGAATTACATTCCGGAGAACGCCGGAAACCTTAAAAGCACGCCTATAATAAAGCTCATAGGGGCTGACCGTCTGGACAACAACAACCGTGTCCGCAGCAACGGTTACTTCGACTTCGTGGAGGGATATACCGTAAGTAACGGCCGGGTGTTCATGCCTAAGGTGGAGCCTTTCGGCACAGGACTGTACGATGCCATGCGGCAAGCGGGGGCAAGCGATGAGGTTGCCGCCAGATACCGTTATCAGGAACTGTATGATACCACGCGTACCGTAGCGAAACAGATAGCCGAGAAAAACCGTTTCGCCATCACCGGACAGTACAAGGGGACATCGGCCAACGAAATATCTCTTGGCGCATACAACATACCGCAAGGCTCGGTGGTGGTAACGGCGGGCGGAGTGACGCTGGTGGAAGGCTCGGACTATTCGGTGGATTATTCCGCCGGAGTGGTGACTATACTCAACCAGAGCATCATAGACGCGGGAACTAACGTCAATGTGTCGCTGGAAAGCGAGGCGGAGTACGGTATGTCGCGCAAGACCATGTTCGGCGTGAACTGGGAATATGACTTCTCCAAGGATTTCCAGATAAGCGGTACGTTGCAGCATTTGGCTGAACAGAGCCTCACGTCGAAGGTGACCATGGGGTCGGAACCAGTGAACAACACCCTTGTAGGCTTTAACATAAACTGGAAGAAAGACAGCCAGTGGCTGACGAATATGCTGAACAAAGTGCCTTTCCTGCACGTCACGCAACCTTCCAACATACAGTTTAACGCGGAGTTTGCCAAGCTGTTCAGCAGCATAGCGGGCGGAACGCAGGACAATGCGTCGTACATAGACGACTTTGAGTCGTCAACCATGGGGATAAGTCTGCTCACTCCGACATCGTGGTCGCTGTCAAGTGTGCCGTCGGCAAGGGAAAACGGCGGTGGCAGGACATTGAGCAAGACGGACCTTACGTCAGGATATGAGCGCGCAAGGCTGGCATGGTACACCATAGATCCGCTGTTCACACGCCGTTCATCCACGCTTACGCCGGGACATATAAAGGAAGACCTTGAACAGTTGTCTAACCATTATGTGCGTGAGGTGTATGTGTCGGAACTGTATCCTAACCGTGACCAAAACACTTACAGCGGCGCGACATCCACTTTGAGCATAATGAATCTGGCGTTCTATCCGCAGGAACGCGGACCTTATAACTTCAATCCGAACATAGACCAGAACGGACATCTGCTCACGCCAAGGAACTCTTGGGGCGGCATGATGCGTAAGCTGGATACCAATGACTTTCAGGAGGCGAACATAGAGTACATCGAGTTCTGGATGCTTGACCCGTTTGTATATACACGCAACGACGGTACTGCCGCCCGGCATACGGGTAAACTCTACTTTAACCTTGGTGAGGTGTCAGAGGATGTGCTGCTTGACGGAAAGAAATTCTATGAGAGCGGTATGCCGGTGAATGGCATTGACTCGGTATCTACCACTCAATGGGGTAAGATTCCGGTGCAGAACACCATCAATTACGCTTTTGCCACTACGCCGGGAGCACGGGAAAGGCAGGATGTCGGCTTCAACGGACTGACCGATGAGGAGGAACGCTCGTGGGAACCGTACAAAGGTTTCCTGACAACAGCTGTCGGTGCCGGCCTTGACGGTTCGGGAGTGGTGAGGAATGACTCCGTGATAGCGGAGATAGTGCAGGATCCTGCCAATGACGATTACCGCTATTTCCGCGGGGATTATTGGGATAGCAGAAGGGCATCCATCCTTGACAGATATAAGTTTATAAACAACCCGCAAGGTAACTCGCCCGACTCTGATTCAAGAACAGAGGCATACGACACGTCATATAAAACAACTCCTGACGTGGAGGACATCAATCAGGACTACACTCTCAACGAATATGAAAAGTATTATGAGTACAGTGTGGATATAGACCCCAATCATTTTAATGTGGGTGACAACTATATCGTGGACAAACGTGAGGCGACGGTGTCCTTGCGCAATGGCAAGAGGGAGACGGTGACATGGTATCAGTTCCGCGTTCCCATCAGTCAGGGAAAGTCGGTAGGTGGTATTAACGATGTCTCTTCCATCCGCTTTATGCGTATGTATATGACAGGCTTCGAGGAACCGACCGTTCTTCGTCTCGCCAGCCTTGACCTTGTGAGAGGAGACTGGCGCGTGTATGACCAAAGAATAAAGGGCGCTTCCGCCAATCCTACCGCACAGTTCACTACGTCTGCCATCAATATCGAGGAGAATAACGACAAGAAACCGGTCAACTATGTACTCCCGCCGGGTATATCGCGTGTGGTTGACCCGTCACAACCGCAGCTGACGGAGAATAATGAGCAGGCCATGCGCTTTGACATTGACAATATGTCGCATGGCGATGCCGTGGCGGTTTACAAGAATGCTGCATACGATATGCGTTACTATAACCGCTTGCAGATGTTCGTGCATGCCAATGCTCTTGAGCAGAACGTGACGAACTTGCAGAACGGGCAGCTTGCGTTGTTTGTGCGTATAGGTTCCGATTACAACAATAACTTCTACGAATACGAGATACCGCTGTCGCTAACGGCGCCGGGAACATATAACACCTATTCCGTGGCTGATTGCCGTGCGGTGTGGCCGGAGGCGAATATGCTCGACATAAACCTTAAGAAACTCACGGCGTTAAAGAAGGAACGAAACAGGAAAAAGGCCATCGGGCTTGCGTCGTTTAATGCCATCTATTCAGAATATGATTCCGACAACCAGAGCAACAAGCTGTCTATTGTCGGCAATCCGTCATTGGGTGAGGTGAAAGTCCTTATGATTGGCGTCAGGAACAATTCCCCGGAGGTGAAGGCCGGAGAGGTATGGGTGAACGAGTTGAGAATGCTTGAACCGGAAAGCGACGGCGGATGGGCTGCTGCCGCCAACCTTAACGTGCAGTTGTCGGATTTCGGTAATGTGGCGGCATCAGGCAAGTACATCAGTGACGGTTACGGAGGCTTGGAGCAAAAGGTATTGGAACGCACGACGGATAAATACGGTTCCTACACAGTCACAACCAATTTCGAACTCGGTAAGTTCTTCCCGGACAAGGCAAAGGTGTCAATCCCGGTCTATTACAGTGTCACCCGCGAGAAAACCACACCTAAGTACAATCCGCTTGATACCGATATGCTGCTTGATGACGCACTGGAAAGCGCGGAGAACGAGCATGAGAAGGACTCAATACGCAGCATTGCCGTCACCAATACCGTCAGCAAGAACTTCTCAGTCTCCGGTATGCGTGTGGGAATAGCCACCAAACGCCATCCGATGCCGTATGATCCCGCTAACTTCTCTTTCTCTTACAGCCGTTCGGACAGGCATACCGACGGGCAGACTACGGTGTATGAGAACGAACTGCAATGGCGTGGTGCCATGAACTATTCATGGACGCCGCTTTATAAGCCGCTTACACCTTTCAAAAAGGCAAAGTCTAAGTCCAAATACTATGACATCTTAAAGCAGTTTGCGTTCAACTGGCTGCCGCAGAACATATCGGCCAACTCAGAAATGACACGCAGCTATTATGAGATGCAGGAGCGTGACCTTGACGATTTGGGCAGTTCCAACGGTATTCCGGCAAACTTCAGCTCACAGTTTTTGTGGAACCGTGAGTTCTCTATGCGGTGGGATCTTACGAAGAACCTGCATCTGAACTTCCAGAGTGCCACACGTGCGGAGATAGAAGAGCCGGACAGACAGGTGAACAAAGACCTCAATCCGGAGGGTTACCAGATATGGAAGGACTCGGTATGGAACAGCATCAAGCACTTCGGTACGCCTTTGGACTATAACCAAACCTTCTCCGCATCATACAAACTGCCGCTTTCTCTCTTGCCGATATTTGACTGGTTGCAGGCTAACAGCTCATACAACGCAACCTATCAGTGGGCGCGCGGCACGGAACAGGAGGACGGAACGTCTTACGGTAACACCATAAGCACCAACAGGAACTTCAACATAAACTCCACATTAGACCTTGTGAAGTTATACAATCACGTGCCTTTTCTTAAGAAAGTCAATGAGAAGTTCAACAGAACGCCGGTAGTAACAAGAAACGCAAGCAAGAAAAAGACCGGCGTACAACCGAAGAACCAGAAGGACGAGAAGCCCAAACTCACCAAGGAAGAGGAGGAGTTGGCAAAGAAGAAGGAAGAAGAGGCGCAGGCAAAACTTGCTGACGACCGTAAGAAGAGAAACACTTTCTCGCGTGAAATAACTATAAACGCCGATACATCCATTGTCATAACACACGGACGGAAATCCAAACGCATCATCGTGTCCGCCAAGGACAAGGACGGTAAGGCCGTTGACATAAAGTACCGCAAGGTCGATGAGAACAAGATAAAGATAATCAACAAGGCCGATTCCGCCGTTACCATGAAAGTGTCCGTGCTTGCGCTTGAACCGCTTGAAAACAAAACGTGGTACAAGATAGCGCAGAGCACCGCCCGCATTATGATGATGGTACGCAACATCAACGTGGTATATCGAAACCAGTACTCCCTTGTGCTGCCGGGCTTCATGCCCAATGTCGGCGACATCTTCGGCCAACGCACCGGTGGCGTGATGCGTCCGGGACTTGATTTCGCCTTCGGCATGGTCGGAGACAGTTACATTGAGAAAGCCCGTGGCAACGGTTGGTTGCTCGGCAGCGAGGGAGGCGATTCCATTGCCACGCCGGCCACGACGAGCACAAGTCAGGATTTGCAGGTGAAGATGACGCTTGAGCCAATCCGTAACCTGAAGATAGACCTGAATATGTCGCGCACCAAGACGACGGCCAAGTCCATACAATATATGTATGCGGGCAGTCCCACCACACAAAGCGGTTCATTCTCCATGACCACCATAAGCATCAAGTCCGCCTTTGAAGGTATGGGAGACGCCAATAATGGCTACCATTCGGCATCGTTTGACAAGTTCTGCCGTTCTTTGGACACATATCAGGCACGCGTGCAGAGCCAGTACACAGGCAGAATCTATCCGGAAGGCACATCCCTTGCAGGCCAGAAGTTTGATCCTGCCAACGGTGCGGTGAACAAATACAGTGCCGATGTCATGATACCTGCGTTCCTCGATGCTTATACAGGCAACGGTGACTTGTCGCTGTTCCCCTCCCTTAGACGGATGCTCCCCAACTGGACATTGCGTTATAGCGGCCTGACGCAGATACCATGGGTTCGTGATCACTTCAAGAGCGTTAACGTAAACCACTCCTATAAGAGTGTGTTTGCCGTAGGCTCTTACAGTTCTTTCTCCACATACAAGGAACTTATGGGCGACATGATAGGCTTTGTCAACGACGTAAGCACCGGCAATCCGATGCCGAACTCCATGTTCAACATCTCCACCGTAAGCATAAACGAGGCGTTCGCACCACTCCTTGGCATCGATTTCACCCTGCCAAGCAACCTCACTTTCAAGGCGGAATACCGCACAACCCGTGTGCTTAACCTCTCCATGACCAGCGTGCAGATCAACGAAGCCATATCCAAGGACTGGGTGTTTGGCATTGGTTACAAGATAGCCGATTTCCGTTTCATGAGAAGCCGCGCCCTTCATGCCGCCTCACGAAACCGCGGTACGGGAACCGATGACGGCAAGAACAGCGGGAGCAAGGTCACCAACAAGTCCAAAGGATTTGCCCACGACCTCAACCTGCGCTTGGATGTAAGCATAAGGTCACAGGCGGCACTCACGCGAGACATAGCCTCCATGAGTTCCTCCGCCACCTCCGGCAACGATGCTTTCAAACTCGCGTTCTCGGCAGATTACAGCCTTTCAAGGCTGCTCACCATGAGTTTCTATTACGATCGCCAGAGCAATACCCCGTTATTGTCCGCCGGCAGCTACCCGACAGTTACCCAAGACTTCGGGCTAAGCCTCAAATTCTCACTGACAAGGTAGGGCAGGGAAAGAACATTTGAATAGAAAGATAAGACAATCAGAGGTAATAATGAAAGAAGAAATACAAGTCACCGAGGAACAACTGTTTGCCAGTGTTTCGGCATTAATCGATACAGCACGTCAGAAAGTGAAGACCACGGTCAACACGACAATGGTTTACACCTATTTCGGCATAGGCTACTACATAGTGGAAACCGAACAGCATGGCAATGCACGTGCCGCTTATGGTAAGGCGGTGTTGAAGAATCTATCTGCCAAACTCACCGATAAATATGGCGAAGGATGGTCTGTTGCCACTCTAAAAAACGCAAAACAGTTTTATACTGTGTACTCAAAACGGTTAAACAATACTTGCCTTGTTCCTGACAAAAAGGCTAAACACTGTTTGGCCAATGTAACTTTCTCCCTTTCATGGTCACACTATCTTATCCTCATGCGCATCGAGAACCCGGACGAACGCAGTTTCTATGAGATAGAATGTCAAAAACAAGACTGGACGGTTCGGCAGTTACAACGCCAGTATGCGTCAAGCCTCTACGAACGGTTGGCGCTAAGCCGTGACAAGGACGAGGTGTTGCGGCTGTCCAAGGCCGGGCAGACACTGGAGAAACCTGATGACATTATCAAGAACCCTCTTACCTTGGAGTTCCTCGGCTTGAAGCCGAACGAGTGTTACAGTGAAAGCAAAATGGAGAGTGCCATCATCACAAAGATGCGCGATTTCCTTCTCGAACTGGGCAAAGGATTCCTCTTCGAGACCCGGCAAAAGCGTTTCACGTTCAATGAAGAGCACTTCTTTGTTGACCTTGTTCTCTATAACCGCATATTGCAATGCTATGTACTGATAGACTTGAAGATAGACAAACTCACCCATCAGGACCTTGGTCAGATGCAGATGTATGTAAACTATTATGACCGCTACGTTAAGTTTGACTACGAGAAACCCACTATCGGCATACTGCTGTGCAAGAAAAAGGACGACGCCCTTGTAGAACTGACTTTGCCGAAAGACGCTAATGTCTATGCCACCGCTTACCAGCTCTGTCTTCCTGACAAGGCTTTGCTGCAAGCAAAGGTGAAAGAATGGATAGAAGAATACGAAGAGAGCGAGAAAGAAAAGTAATACAGTGCGTTTTACAGCCATTGCCCTTGCAAGTGATAAAAACGCTTGTTGCCCGTTCTTTCATATTCCATTACATACCGACAGCAAACCAAGACTTCGGGCTAAGCCTCAAATTCTCACTGACAAGATAAGTCAGAGAGGAAACATACCGCATTATACCGACAGGGACTATGCCGTAAAAGGCATAGTCCCTGTTTTGTTTTCACCGGCCATTTCCGTGCAGATTTTGAAAGAAAAAAGCGACACGCACGGGCTTATTGCAGATTTGTCGTTTTGCTGACAAAACGTCCGCTTTGCTTACACTTTGTTTTTTTATGGTGCAAAATCCTTGGGATATTTGGAACAGAAAAACGCTTTGCCCGAAATGTGCCGATTCTTTTGCGTTTTGTTATTGTGCTGATACAGTGTGGGTTAACGAAAAGTTGTAAAAAGAGTGCACCGCTTTTTGCGGCAAAAAGGCATGAAATGACATTGCAAAAAGGTGCATATTGCACGCTGAAAGGGTGCTTTTCACATTGTGAAAGCATGCTGATTGCGTGATGACAATCGCCATATTGCCGTGACAACCCGTTTTCCTGCTGCTGCGGTACGCAATATATGGCCTCCTTTTCTCTATTTATATGTATAGTGGTCTGATGCCGCGGAAAATCAAAATGTCATATAAAAGGCCGTTTTTGTGGCATCTTGGCTTATTGCGTTTTTATGGTTTGACAGAGCGTCTGCGACTTGCCCGCACGGCATATACCGGCATGCCAAACGGTCGTGAGCCGCATTTTTCAGTGTAATAATTTGGCGTTATCGGAAAAACTGTGTACCTTTGCAGTGTAATACAATGCTGTTCCGTTACTTTGTAACGTAGAGACGGATGTATAACAGGCAACACGTAAAACGACAGTATTATGATATACAACCATACACCGCTGGCAGGTGAGCCGACACATGTAGGCGAGATACTGCGTGAAGAGATACAGGCGAGGGACACATCTCTCGCTGCTGTGTCACAGGCTTCGGGCATAGACTATCAGACACTCGAAGACATTGTGTTTGAACGCAAGGGAGTCAATGCCACGGTGGCGCATGGATTGGAAAAGGCGTTAGGCATAGAAAGGGACTTTTGGCTCAATATACAAGACCAATATGACACCGATATAGCCTATCAGGAAGAGAGAAAGAAGGACAGGATACTTGCCTCCATAGGCAAGCGCATTTCTGATTTCTTCGGAAACAGACATGAACACGGCAGCGTTTCACCCTCACTTCCACCGTTGGCATGATTGTTACGTTTGACGACAAGGACTTGGAACAACTCGTATTCACACAGTCCAACAAGAAATACAGGCAGTACCAGCGTGACGCACGGTTCATGCGCGGCTTGCGACGGGCTTATACCGCCATGTGTGCGGCAAGCGGAACGGATGCGTTGCGGCAGGCCAGTTTCTTACATTATGAGCAGTTGCGCAACAGTGGTCTTTCCTCGGTCAGACCGTGTAACGGCTATCCCGAACGCATACTCTTTCGTGAATACAACGGAGGCATTGCCATAACGATACTTGAATTGAACACGACTCATTACAGTGGAAAGAAGTAAGGCAAGGTAAACGCTTCCGGATTAAATAATAAACAAAACCAACCAATCCCCCTCAAATCATACGCCTCGTGAGTTTTCTGCACGTCAGGTGGGGCAATTGATTATGACATACAAATATGATTTCCTTATCATCGGCTCGGGAGTGGCCGGTATGAGCTACGCCTTGAAGGTGGCGCGGGCGAACAAGGGCAGGATATGCCTTGTCTGCAAGACCACGCTTGAAGAGGCGAACACCAATTTCGCGCAAGGCGGAGTGGCGTCAGTCACAAATGTGATTGTTGACGATTTCGAGAAGCATATAGAGGACACGATGATAGCCGGGGACTTCATCTCCGACCGTGCGGCCGTGGAACAGGTGGTGCGCATGGCTCCGTCGCAGATCAAGGAACTTGTCAACTGGGGCGTAAACTTCGACAGAAAAGAAGACGGCGAGTTCGACCTGCACCGCGAGGGAGGGCATTCGGAGTTCCGCATACTGCATCATGCCGACGATACCGGTGCCGAGATTCAGCGCGGGCTCATCGAGGCCGTGAGGCGCAACCCTAACATCGAGGTTAAGGAAAACCACTTTGCGGTGGAGATTATAACGCAGCACCATCTGGGCATAGAGGTGACAAGGCGCACTCCCGACATAGAGTGCTACGGCGCATACGTGCTCAATCCTGACACACATAAGGTGGATACCTACCTCAGCAAGGTCACGCTGATGTGCACAGGCGGGTGCGGTGCCGTGTATCAGACAACCACAAACCCGATTATCGCTACCGGCGACGGCGAGGCTATGGTCTATCGCGCCAAGGGAACAGTGGCCGACATGGAGTTCGTGCAGTTCCACCCGACGGCCTTGCACCACCCCGGAGAGACACATCCCGCTTACCTCATAACGGAGGCCATGCGCGGTTACGGCGGCATTTTGCGTCTGCCCAACGGCGAGACATTCATGGAGAAGTATGACGAACGGCTGTCACTTGCGCCGCGCGACATAGTGGCACGCGCCATAGACAAGGAGATGAAGATACACGGACTGGACCATGTGTGTCTCGATGTGACCCACAAGAACGCCGAGGAGACGCGCCGCCACTTCCCCAATATCTATCAGAAATGCCTGTCGATAGGCATTGACATCACCAAGGAATACATCCCTGTGCGCCCCGCAGCGCATTATATGTGCGGCGGAATAAAGGTCGATCTGAACGGCTGTTCCAGCATCAAGCGGCTTTACGCCATCGGAGAATGCTCGTGCACGGGGCTGCATGGCGGCAACCGCCTGGCCTCAAACTCTCTCATTGAGGCGGTGGTGTATGCGGAAACGGCGTCAAGGCATTCGCTGGAACACATTGACGAGTATGACTTCAACACCATGATTCCTGAATGGAACGATGAGGGTACTCTCTCAAACGAGGAGAAGGTGCTCATCACACAGAGCGTGCATGAGGTGGGACAGATAATGGCTAACTACGTGGGCATAGTGCGCTCGGATCTCCGTCTGATGCGTGCGTGGCGCCGACTGGACGTCCTGTACGAGGAGACGGAGAAGCTGTTCAAGCACGTTTACGCAAGCCGCGACATCTGCGAGCTTCGCAATATGATTAACGTCGGCTACCTTATCACGCGCTGGGCGATAGAGCGCAAGGAATGCCGGGGACTGCATTTCACTACGGATTATCCGCTTCATGCGTATGACAACAAGTAATCCGTTCCGCACTTTGAACCTCAGGATGCGTGTCTTTATGCTGTCGCTGCTTGTTGCGGCGGCCGTATCGTCCTACGCGTCACGCCGCGACAGCGTTGCGGTGTGCCCTCCCGTGTCGTTGGAACAGCCCTGTGAGGACGCCGCGGACACCGTGGCCGCGGACACGTTTGGTGTCATTCCGCCGTCAACCCTGCCGTGGCCGCAGTCGTTGCAGGCCAATATCGACAGCATAGTCGGCCGGAGCCGTTTCCTGAAAACATCCCAACTCGGCATGATGGTCTATGACCTTACCGCCGATTCCGTATTGTATGCACGCGGCGAGAAGCAGACATTGCGTCCCGCATCGACCATGAAAGTGCTGACAGCAGTTGCCGCCCTCGACAAGCTGGGCGGCGCATACCTGTATAAGACACGCCTGTGCTATACGGGAATAGTGGATGATAGCCTGCGGACACTGGACGGACACCTTTATATAATAGGCGGCATGGACCCGCGTTTGGGGCACGATGACCTCCGTTCTTTCGCCATGGCGGTGAAGGAAATGGGCATAGACACGATACGGGGCAACGTGTATGCCGACCGATCGATGAAGGATAGCGACCTGTTGGGCGAGGGATGGTGCTGGGATGACGACAATCCCGTGCTGACACCTCTGCTTTATGGCCGCAAGGACAACCTGCTTGCGAAGTTCGCCGATGTGCTGGCCGACGCGGGAATATACGTCGATGGCGAGATGATGAACAAGACCTGCCCGGCCAATGCCAAGGAACTCTGCGTGCAGACGCACACCATAGAGCAGATACTCCACCGCATGATGAAGGAAAGTGACAACCTGTATGCCGAGACAATGTTCTACCATATAGGGCTGACAAAGGGCAAACCCTCCACCGCAACCAAGGCGAAAGCCGTGTTGGAAGCCCTGCTTCGGAAGATAGGGCTGGCCAAATCGCCGCACCGTTTCGCCGATGGCTCGGGGTTGTCGCTATACAATTACGTGTCTGCGGAGATAGAAGTAGGGTTCTTGCGGTATGCGTTTAACAACCCGGACATATACTCCAACCTCCTGCCTGCCTTGCCGGTCGCCGCCGTTGATGGCACGTTGGAGAAACGTATGGCAAGAACTCCCGCCGCCGGCAATGTGCATGCGAAGACCGGTACGCTGGCCGGAATAAACAGCCTGGCAGGATATTGCACCGCCGGCAACGGCCACCAGCTCTGCTTTTCCATCATGAATCAGGGGATAATGAGTAGCGGTGCGGCCAAGAACTTTCAGGATATGGTGTGTGCGGAGCTGTGTAAGTGACAAAGATAATTACAAGAACGATGAACCAAAGAATCATTTTATCACAAGACCTTGAAGCGGAACTGACGTCAGCTGTCAGTGACTGCGAGCATGACAAGATATTCATACTTACGGACACTGTTACCAACAATCTCTGTCTTCCGGCCATAAAAGACTATCCTTGCCTTGGGAATGCCACGGTAATCACCATCGGCGCCAGTGACATGGAGAAGACACTCGACAGCACTGTGCACGTCTGGCAGTGCCTGCAACAGGGTGGTGCCACCAGACATTCGCTGCTTATAAACCTCGGCGGGGGCATGGTGACAGACCTCGGAGGCTTTGCGGCCGGCACGTTCAAGCGCGGATTGAACTTCATCAACATACCGACCACGCTGCTGTCCATGGTCGATGCCAGCGTGGGAGGCAAGACCGGCATCAACTTCGGAGGCCTGAAAAACGAGATAGGAGTGTTCAACGACTCGAGGTATGTCATCCTTTGCACCGAGTTTCTTAAGACACTTGACGATGAAAACATACGTTCCGGATATGCGGAGATGCTGAAACACGGGCTTATCGCAACCCCGGAGCTGTGGCGTGAGCTTGTAACCTTCGACATCACACGCCCGGATTTGCGGACGTTGCAGCGCATGGTGGCCGACTCTGTGGCCGTGAAAGAACGCGTGGTGACCGAAGATCCGCACGAGAACGGCATACGCAAGGCCTTGAACCTCGGCCATACCATGGGGCATGCCTTTGAGTCTTGGGCGATGAAAAAGCGCAGACCGATACTCCATGGCTATGCAGTAGCCTACGGACTTATACCCGAACTGTACCTCGCGGTAATCAAAACGGGCTTCCCCGTGGAAGTGATGCGCGAGGCGGTGCGTTACATTCGTGACGTATATGGTATGCTGCCGATAACGTGTGACGACTATCCCGAGCTGCTGGAACTGATGACTCATGACAAGAAGAACACGGCGGGCGTAATCAACTTCACCCTGCTTGGCGGCATAGGCGACATCCGTATCAACCAGACCGCAACGGCAAAGGAGATGGAAGAGGCGCTTGACTTCATGAGAGAGGGCTGCTGAAAAACATACACTTGCATTATTTTGCATAAACAACTGCCGTTTTTTCTTTCAAAAAGTCAATATAAAGGTAAAAAAGGTTGCTTTGTGTAAAATAATTATCTGTTTGTGTTTGCAAGTTAATAAAAAAGTAGTAACTTTGCATTCGCAATAAAGAATACAGACACAACATTATGAGTAAACTGATCAAACCACAAGACTATAAAGCCCTTCTTGACCTGAAACAGACGGAACAAGGCATAAAACTCATAAAAGACTTCTTCCAACAGAACCTTTCCACGGAGTTACGCCTGCGCAGAGTCACCGCGCCGCTGTTCGTATTGCAGGGCTTGGGCATCAATGATGACCTCAACGGAGTGGAGCGCGCCGTTACCTTCCCGATAAAAGACCTTGGCGATCAAAAGGCGGAGGTAGTGCACTCGCTGGCCAAGTGGAAGCGTCTTACGCTGGCGGAATACGGCATTGAGCCGGGGTACGGCATCTATACAGACATGAACGCCATACGTGCCGACGAGGAACTGGACAACCTTCACTCCCTGTATGTTGACCAGTGGGACTGGGAAGCGTCGATGACGGCCGGACAACGCAACCTTGACTTCCTCAAAAACGTGGTCAACCGCATCTATTCGGCCATACTCCGCACGGAATATCTTACCTGTGAGACCTATCCGCAGATAAAGCCATTCCTTCCCCGCGAGATACATTTTATACACAGCGAAGAACTGTTGCAGATGTACCCCGACCTCTCTCCGAAGGAGCGTGAGGACGCTATTTGCAAGAAATATGGTGCCGTCTTCGTGATGGGCATAGGCGGAAAACTGAGCAACGGCGAGAAACACGACGGCCGCGCGCCTGACTATGATGACTGGACGACACCCAACAGCGACGGCTTCCTCGGCCTTAACGGCGACATACTTATATGGTATCCGGTGTTGGAACGTTCGTTCGAACTGTCGTCAATGGGCATCCGCGTTGACAAGGAGAGCCTTCTCCGCCAGCTTGAGCTTGAGGGTAAGACCGAACGCACGCAGCTATACTTCCACCAGCAGCTCCTCAACGACAGACTGCCGCTCTCCATTGGCGGTGGAATAGGGCAGAGCCGCCTCTGCATGGTGCTCCTCCACAAGGGACACATAGGCGAGATACAGTCAAGCATCTGGCCGGATGAGCAGAGGAAGAAATGCAAGGAACTCGGCATGACGCTTATATAATATAAGGTGACCGGTGCAAGATGAGATATATGCGCCACCGTTTTGTGCAGGCAAGCACAAAGCGGTGGCGCATTTTTTTGTTCATCCTACATTTGAAGTGATGAGTGAAATACGATAAAAACGGGCTGAAAGCCCGATAAGCACACAGCCCGGGGCAACGCCATGGGGATTATGACGGATATGGCAGTTGCGCCCTGCAAGGGCAAAAGCGTTCGGGCGAAAGCACATACATACAGGTTGAAACATACCACCATGGAACAAAAATAAAGAATGTATAACGCTTTTGCCCTTGCAGGGCGTGAGGCGTTTACGTCCCTGTTCCCCGGGGCGTTGCCCCGGGCTGTGCGCTTATCGGGCTTTCAGCCCGTCGATGATATGGCAAGCATTCAACAAGTATGGCATCACTTCAAATGTCTGATGAACCATTTTTTTGCGCCTGACCGCCTTCTGCGGGGTGGTGAAGATGAAAACTCTTTCTGCCGTGTTAAAATGGCGCCAGTGGGGAAATGTGCCGGAAAAGGCACAACGCTCCCAGAACGCCTGTAAGACGTTAAAAACGGAGCGGCGATTTTTGAGGATTTTGATAAAATGCGACAGTGACGCAAAAGAGGCCCTTTTACTCTGTAATCAGGCGTTGTTGACAATGTAATCAGCACCCGATAACAATGTTAACAGCCCTCTTTCGCAGCGGTACAGGGTGTGAATTACGCTCTGATGTAGGCTGTTTTGTCAGATTATAGGTATGAAAGTACAGTGGGAAACTGCGTTTCTTCCGCCGCTAAGGAAACTTTAACAATTCGGAAGAGGTGGTATGTGGAGTAGTATGGATGATATAATGTAGGTATATGTATCCCACAGTAGGGCATGATGACGTTAGCGATGAACCCCGAAGGGGTGACAGATTAAAGCCCAGGGTGTAAACCCTGGGGATGTTGATGACAAATATGCAAAAAGTATTGGCACCCCGTAGCCGGCAGGCGAGGAGCACAACGTGCGACGAGGGGTGTGAAATGGCGGAAAAAGGGGTAGGGGATTATCATGCGGTAAAAATATGAATAGGTCTTAACACCCCTCGTCGCACGTTGTGCTCCTCGCCTGCCGGCTACGGGGTGCCAATACGTTTTTCCGTTCAATGCGATAATTCCCAAGGCTTGCACCTTGGGCTTTAATCTGTCACCCCTTCGGGGTTCATCGGTGGCTTTGGGTATGTTTTATGTCTTTAAGGGTTAAAAAAAATTAACGACGTACCTTGTTTCTGCTGTAATATTTTGCTATTCCAACAAAAAGCAGTACCTTTGCAGCCACATTTTATTAAACAAACATCAAACAAAAAATGAAAAAGAATCTTCATCCAGACAACTATCGCCCCGTCGTATTCAAGGATATGTCCAACGGCGATATGTTCCTCTCCAGATCTACTTGTAAGACAAACGACACAGTAGAGTTCGAAGGCGAGACTTACCCAGTGGTAAAGGTCGAAATCTCAAGCTCCTCACACCCGTTCTATACCGGTAAGAGCAAGCTCGTTGATACGGCAGGTCGTGTTGACCGCTTCATGAACCGCTACGGTAATTTGAAGAAGTAAGAGATATTTCTTCTTTGTCCTTATGAGGGCAGAACAGTTATAACGCAGGCTTTTGTAGTTGCATATGCAAATGCCTGCGTTATTTTTTTGTGCCTGCGGGAAATACTTTTCGTTTGTTTTCTTTGGCGGAATGAAATAATATTAGTAATTTTGCCGATAGCTTATTGTATTGTCATACATGGACATGACGCTCTTGTGCGGCGGTGGATGTATGGCTTATGCGGACGAGAAACATATAAACAGTTAATTAATAATTATGAAAAGCATTTCATTAGACATCAGCAAGGCACAGCAGTTTCTTCCTGCCGGTGCGGTAATGGCGTTCAAAGAAGAAGTTGAAAAAGCACGTAAAGGTTTGGAGGAAGGTACCGTTCCCGGTAACGATTTTCTGGGATGGCTGCATCTTCCGTCTTCCATCACGCCTGATTTTATCAATGAAGTAAAGGCCGTTGCCGCTGATTTGCGCGCCAAGGCTCAGGTTATCGTCGTGGCAGGCATAGGCGGCTCTTATCTCGGGGCCAAGGCGGTGATTGAGGGTTTGCAAAACTCTTTCGCGTGGCTTGTGAACGATGGCAAGACACCTGCCGTGGTTTTCGCCGGCAACAACATCGGCGAGGACTATCTGTCTGAACTTACGGAGTATCTGAAAGGCAAGACATTCGCCATCATAAACATATCAAAGTCCGGCACAACGACCGAGACCGCCCTCACTTTCCGCCTGTTGAAGACACAGCTGGAGACGCAGGTTGGCAAGGAAGCGGCGAAGAACCTTATCGTTGCCGTTACTGACGCGAAGAAGGGTGCGGCACGCACTTGCGCCGACAAGGAGGGCTACCGTTCGTTCATCATCCCCGACAACGTGGGCGGACGTTTCTCCGTGCTCACGCCGGTAGGCCTTCTGCCGATAGCGTGTGCAGGCATAGACATCGAGCAACTCGTGGCAGGTGCGCAGGCAATGGAAAGGCAGTGCGCCATAGACGTGCCTTTCGAGGAGAATCCTGCAGCTATCTATGCCGCTACAAGAAACGCTCTTTACCGCAACGGCAAGAAGATAGAGATACTCATAAACTACCAGCCAAAGCTGCATTTCTACGCCGAGTGGTGGAAGCAGCTGTACGGAGAGTCAGAGGGTAAGGACGGCAAGGGCATCTTCCCGGCATCATGTGACTTTACCACCGACCTGCACTCCATGGGACAGTGGATTCAGGACGGCGAGCGTACCATATTCGAGACCTGCATATCAGTGGAGAATCCGGAGCGCAGCCTGCTCTTCCCGTCAGACGAGGAGAACCTTGACGGCCTGAACTTCCTTGCCGGAAAGCGTATTGATGAGGTAAACAAAAATGCGGAACTTGGCACAAGGCTCGCTCATGTTGACGGCGGCGTGCCGAATATCCTCATCTCTATCGAGCGTCTGGACGCTTACAACTATGGCCAGCTCATTTATTTCTTTGAGCTCGGATGCGGCATTTCCGGACAGCTGTTGGGCGTGAACGCCTTTAACCAGCCGGGCGTGGAGGCTTATAAGAAGAATATGTTTGCGCTTCTCGAAAAGCCGGGTTACGAAGAGGAGACAAAGGCTATCCGGGCAAAACTGGCGGCAGAATAAACATTTGTGGGGCAGAGTTGAAAGGTTAAAGGTTGTGGGTTGTAGGTCATCAGCGATGTGGCCTTAAGCCTACAACCTCTAACCTGCAACCTTCAACCCTTGTGTTATGAGCAGTATATTTCTTCGTGGTGTTCGTGATGGCATACCCATTGCGATGGGATATTATGCCGTCGCGTTTTCATTGGGCATCATTGCCGGCAATGCGGGGATATGCGCGTTGGCGGGATTTGCCGGCAGTTTCTTTACAAGGGCGTCCGCCGGAGAATACGGTGTCTATACACTTGTGGCGGCGTCTGCCGCATACGCGGAGGTGGTAGGCATGAGCCTTGTCACCAATCTGCGCTATCTCCTTATGAGCACGGCGCTGTCCCAGAAGTTCGGGGAGGGCGTGTCACTGCTTAAACGCGTGCTCGTCTCGCTCTGTGTGACCGATGAGATATTCGGCATTTCAATAGCCTACCCGGGCAAACTGGCACCTGCCTACACCTTCGGCGCGGCTCTTGTCTCTACCGTTTTCTGGGCATCAGGCACAGCATCGGGCATCATTGCCGGTGACGTGTTGCCTGCCAATGTCGTTTCCGCGCTCAGTGTTGCGCTCTATGGAATGTTCCTTGCCATCATAATTCCGCCCTCACGTAAGGACAGGGCGGTGGGAATGGCCGTGGTGGCCAGCTTCTTTCTGAGCGGGATGTGCGCCGTAATGCCTGTTGTTTCAGAACTCAGCGGAGGCACACGGACCATATTTCTCACTATTATAATATCCGCCGCGGCGGCTGTCTGCAAGCCTGTCGGCAATGATGAATACGGCGATTAGACTATGGATGCGCGCATATTGACATATATAGTGATAATGATAGTTGTGACAAACCTTATCCGTGTCATACCGATGATACTGATTCGTGGCAGGATTCGCAACACATTCATCCGCAGTTTCCTGTATTATGTGCCGTATGTTACCCTTGCGGTGATGACGTTTCCGGCTATAATAGACACTACGCAGTCTCCTTTGGCCGGTCTGTTGGCGTTGGTGCTGGGCATCATTGCGGCCATGTTCGGACTTGGGCTGTTCCCTGTTGCCGCCATTTGCTGTATTGTTGTGTTTGTCAGTGAGTGGCTGATGACGTGATTTTACGGCATGACCGGAAGTTGAAGAGGCATTATGTGATAAACATTCTACACCTTATTATAATAAAGACAGGTCGTCATACCCGGACATTCCGGATATGACGACCCGCTTGTTTATGCCTTTGTCATTTGTTCACTGGCTGCTGTCCCATGGAAGTCAGCACAGGTTCAAACGCTGGGAAATGACGTTCCAGTCAATGATTTTCCATATATTCTTCACGTGTTCGGCTCTGCGGTTCTGGTAATCCAGATAGTATGCGTGCTCCCACACGTCTATTGTCAGCAGCGGATGCAGTCCGTGGCGCAGCGGATTGTCCGCGTTTGGCATCTGGTGTATCCCGAGTTCGCCTTCGCTGTCAACCGTAAGCCATGCCCATCCGGACCCGAACAGGCCTACGGCGGCGTCGCTTAACTTGCCGCACATCTCATCAATGCTGCCAAAAGCCTTCTCTATCTTGGCTTTCAGGCAAACCGACGGGGCTGTGGTGTTGCCGCCCTCAGGACAGAATTGTGCAAAATATAAAGTGTGGTTCAGTACTTGTCCTGCGTTGTTTCCTATCGGACCGTCGGCTTTTGCGGCAATCTCTTCGATTGATTTACCATCAAATCCGCTGCCGGGCAGCAACCTGTTCAGGTTGTCTATGTATGTTTGCAGGTGCTTGCCATAGTGCAGGTTGATGGTTTCTTCACTGATAACAGGTGCGAGAGCGCCGGCGGCATAGCTCAGTTCCGGCATTGAAAATTTGTTGTTCTCCATAATGTCATGTTGTTTTTAAGGGTTATTTCTCAGCGGCAAAAGTAGCGATAAAAGTTGAGGAGACGGCATCTTTTAGCATATTTTTGTGCAAAAAGCCGTTGTTTTTGTAATAATTTAGTGTTGTGTTGCGTTCTATTCATGTATAAAGAACAAATAGATAAGTAAGTGAACAAAATTAATGTATAATATAAAGCGTAGTTATTTTTGAGATGTTTTTGTTTTGGAGTGAGGGAGCATAGCGGGCTATGTGACCGAACGACAAGGCGGAAACAGCCAAAAATAACAAGGTTTATATATACAAGATTTCATCACTTGCTTCATTAATATATATTATCGTTTAATTTTGTTCACTTACTTATGGTAAAGCACATTATTCTTTGGACACTCAATCCGGAACTCTCCGAGGAGAGAAAGAATGCAGTGAAGGCAGACATGAAGTCCGCCCTTGAAGGTTTGAAAGATAAGGTTCCCGGACTTATCGACATTAAGGTGAATGCAGACGGCCGTCTTGACACCTCAAACTGTGACGTCATGCTCGACAGCACCCTTGCCTCTTTTGAGGCGTTGAAGGCTTACGCCGTGCATCCGGCGCACGTGGAAGTGGCGGATAAGTATGTCCGTCCTTACACCGTTCAGCGCACTTGTCTTGACTTTGAGCAGGACTAAGGCTTGCGGAAAGTGCGGGGCTGCAACGTGTTTTGTGCCTGTTGCCATGGCTTTTTACGGGTGTTGTCATGCAAATTGGGTATAAATGATAAAGAAAATGATACGGAAGAGGGGATAATAATCGGTCACAATTTGTAATTTTGCATACAGAAACAAAATGAAAATTGTAGCTGATTATGAGAAAACTGACAATAAACGCCGTCATGGTATGCCTCGCCGCACTTAGCGTAAGTGCGCCTTATGAGGTGCAGGCGTGGCGGAATGCCCCCTCTATTCCCCGCACAATGGAATGGGATAACGTTGCCGTTGTGGCCAAAACACAGTCCTCTCCCAACGGAAAGGTGCTGTTGACGCCCGTCGTAAAGGATAATAACGTTATCGGATTCTCGCTCTGTTATAAAAAGAAAGGGACAGAGGCACGTCATGTTCTTACGCTGTCCGGCTTCGGAGTGCAGACAGCTGACGGCGGAGGAAAGGCGCTTAGGATAAACAATGTCGGTGCGCCACGTAAGATAAAGGAACGTTATTCCATGCTCAGCGGAAAGCGCTTGCAGTGCAGTAACGAGGCGAACGAGGTGGAATATGCGTTCACTGACAGTCTGGGACGCGGCCAACGCATGATAGTAAGGCTTTATAATGACGGCATAGCCTTCCGTTATGAATTGTCAGATCTACCGAATACCACAGTCAATGACGAACGCACAGCCTATAAAATAGAAGAAGGAACAAGGCGATGGATGCAGAAATGGACCGAGCCTTACGAGGAATTTTTCCCCTTGTCGGCCACAGGCAACACGGAAAACCGCCATTGGGGCTATCCTGCTTTGGTGCAGTCATACGATGATGTGTGGGCATTGATAACGGAAGCGGGCATAGAACGCCGGCACAGTGCATCGTCTTTATACAACAATCATTCGGCTACCGACTATCGGGTAGTGCCCGACCACAACGACAGTCAGGTGTCCGGACAATGGTACTCACCATGGAGAGTTGTCATTATGGGCAGCAAAAAAGACGTGGTGGAATCCACTCTCGTTACCGATGTCAGCGCTCCCTGCCGTCTGGATGACACCTCATGGATAGCTCCCGGAAGCGTGTCATGGATATATTGGGCGTACAATCACGGCTCGAAAGATTACAAGATAGTGTGCAAGTACATCGACATGGCTGCGACATTGGGACTGCCCTATGTGCTGATAGACGCCGAATGGGACGAGATGGGCAATGGAGGAACGATAGAGGATGCGCTGAACTATGCGAAGAAAAAGGGCGTAAAGACCATATTATGGTACAACTCATCCACCGCATGGAAGCAGAAATACGGAGCACCGGGGCCTCATGAACGTCTCAACGCGCCGGAGAACAGGGAGAAAGAGTTTGCATGGCTTGAAGAGAAAGGCGTGTCCGGTGTGAAGATAGACTTCTTCGCAGGTGACAAACAGGAGACGATGCAGTACTGCATAGACCTTCTTGAGTGCGCCGCAAGGCATCATCTCCTTGTCAATCTCCACGGAGCTACCGTCCCGAGGGGCTGGCAAAGAACCTATCCGAACCTCATGTCCGTTGAAGCTGTGTATGGAGCGGAGTGGTATAATAACCTCCCCGTGCTTACAAACCGTGCCGCCGCCCACAACGCAACGCTGCCTTTTACGCGGAATGTCATCGGTTCCATGGACTATACTCCATGCACTTTCTCCGATTCCCAGCACCCTCACATCACCACCAACGCCCATGAACTGGCACTTCCGGTGCTGTTTGAGTCCGCTTTGCTGCATTGGGCGGACAAGCCGGAGAGCTATCTTGCCCAGCCGAAAGAAGTGCAGGACTTCATGGGAGAACTGCCAACGGTGTGGGATGAGACGCGTTTCCTTTCCGGATATCCGGGTGAAAGCGTAGTGATGGCACGCCGACATGGCGGCACATGGTACGTTGCGGGCATCAACGGCACGGACAATCCCGTTACATTGCCAGTCGATTTGCCTTTCATCGGCAGTGGGAAAAAGACGGTAACGCTCTTTGCCGACGGTGAGAACGCAAGCACTCCATGGAGCATAAAGTGCATAAAAGGCAAGTGTCCCGCATCCGTTGACTGCCGGCCGAGGGGCGGATTTGTCATGATTATAAAGCCATAACGCCATTGTTATGGCATCCATCACCGGAACTAACCGATGAAGAAATGAGTTGATAGCAATCCTGTCTGCCCGTCTCCGGGCTTTACGGACTATGCCGTAAAGCCCGGAGACGGGCATTTTGTTTTGTATATTACCGTATTGTATTTTATCGATGAGTGATTATATAAAAACGTTTTTCTAAGTAGTATGAGGCGGGCAAAAGGATGAAATCCAATAATATTTCGTACTTTTGCATACGGAAATAACTAAAATAAAGAATGTTATGAATAGGTTTTGTTTGATAATTCTGGGAATCATCGCTTCTTTTTCCGCCGCAAAAGCGCAGCAGTTGAAGATAGATTTCGTCACTTCTTCCATCGTAAGGGTTCAATGGGTGGCGGAAGGCGCATTACAGGACAACGGTACCGGTGTCTGTGTATATCCCCGGCAGGCTGTGGACGTGAAGCGGAAAGATAGGAAATCTTATGTGGAGTACACCTCTTCCGACCTTGTAGTCAAAGTTTGCAAGGCGCAGTCTGCGGTTACCTTTATTGACAGGAAGACCGGAAAGGTATTGTTACAGGAAGCTCCTGCCTTACCGCATGAGGCTGAGCCTGTCGTTCGGGAGCGCATAATATATGATGACAACTCCGCGCACATGGAGGAAACAGCCAACGGAATGGTCACCGTCAAGGACATAATCCGCCGTGATACAGTCGGTAGCGGCATCCGTTACCGTGTGCATTTCTCTTTTCCCGGCGGCAAGGCCCTGTACGGTCTCGGCTGCCACATGGAGGATTACATGAACCTTCTCGGCAAGACCGTGTGGCTTACGCAGCACAATCTCAAGGCGATGGTACCCATGTTGGTGTCTCCCGGCGGTTTCGGAGTACTGTTTGATGCGGGCTGTGCCATGAAGTTCACCTCTTCCGTGTCCTCTTCCCCGTCGTCAGGCGGTGCATTCTCCATGCAGATGGAGGCGGCAAAGGAACTTGACTACTATTTTGTAAAGGGGCAGCGTATGGACGATGTCGTAGCTGGCTACCGTTACCTTACCGGCAAAGTGTCCCTCATGCCCCGCTATTTGTTCGGATATACGCAGTCCAAGGAACGCTATGTGTCGTCCGATGACATAATAAACACCCTCCGCGAGTACCGTCGCCGTCATGTGCCTATCGACATGATAGTCCAGGATTGGAACTATTGGCCGGAGGGATGGGGCTACATGAAGATGAATCCCAAGTACTACCCCGACCCCAAGGCACTTGCAGACTCAGTGCACGCAATGCACGCCAAGCTGATGGTCAGCATCTGGCCAAACCCTCAGTATTGCCCTCAGGAGCGTGACTTCCGCAGCCGTGGCTTTATGCTCGGGCACTCAGTCTATGACGCTTTCAATCCAAAAGCACGCGAACTGTATTGGAAATACGCCAACGATGAGTTCTTTTCCAAAGGTTTTGACGCGTGGTGGTGCGATTGTAGCGAGCCGGTTGACGGCGATTGGAACAAGACGCCCGAGCCGCAAAACGGCATTCCATACAGCTGGAACGACCATCAACGGCGCTGGGAACTGAACAAAGCCGTTCTGGAAGAAGCCCTCGGGGCGGAGCGCAGCAGCCTGTTCTCGCTGTATCATGCGCAGGGAATATATGAAAACCAACGCTCCGTGACGGCAGACAAGCGTGTGGTGAACCTCACCCGCAGCTCATACGCGGGGCAGCAGCGTTACGGTACGATAGTATGGAACGGCGATACGCACGCGTCTTGGCAGTCTTTCCGCCAGCAGATACCTGCCGGACTGAACTACATGGCTACCGGCAATCCTTATTGGACGGTGGACGTAGGCTCTTTCTTTGTCCGCAACAATCCCCAAAGGTGGTTCTGGGCGGGCGAGTTTCAGGACGGAGTGAAGGACGATGCCTATAAGGAATACTACACAAGAATGTTCCAATGGGCTACGTTCCTGCCCATGTTGCGCAGCCATGGCACAGACACCCCGCGCGAGATATGGCGGTTCGGGGAGCAGGGCACACCGTATTATGACGCCATTCTCAGTATGATAAATCTGCGTTATGCCCTTATTCCATATATATACAGTATGTCTGCGCGGCAGACAACGGGCAGTTACACCATGGCACGGCTGCTTGCCTTCGACTATCCGGAGGACGATAACGTGCTGGACATGAAAGACGAGTATATGTTTGGGGACATACTCGTATGCCCGGTTACACGTCCTTTGAGCGAGAGCAGGTCACGCCGGGTCTATCTTCCGGAAGGAAACAAGTGGACATACTATTGGGACGGCACCGTATATGAAGGCGGACAATGGCTGGAACTGCCGGTGGAGATAGGCGTGTTGCCCCTGTTTGTCAGAAATGGCAGCATCTTAACGACGGCCGAGGCGACGGAATATTCCGCCGCACAGATGGACAAGGATGTGGAAATAAACGTTTATCCCGGTGCTGACGCCCGCTTCGTGCTGTATGAAGATGAAGGCGACGGGTATGGATATGAGCGTGGACAGCATTCCATGATACACCTGTCGTGGAACGACAAGAAGCGCAGGCTGACCATTTCGGGGCGTGAAGGCTCCTTCCCCGGTATGCCGCAACGCCGCACCTTCATCGTCAAGACGCCGCAGTCACGAAAGACTGTCACGTATGACGGCAGTGCGGTGAGCGTCACTTTGTAACGTTATTGCGCGCAGTTTGCGGTCAGGTCCTTCATTACAAGGCCTGCGAGGGTGAAGCCGAATATGGCGGTGATGTGGGCGAGAGTGCCGTTGCTGTTCCCTTCGCGCGGCACTTCCCCTATGCCTTTGTTCTCAAGCAACTCTTCGGAATACACACACATAACGGGCTTGGCAGGCTTCTGCCCGGCCCGTTTCATCTTTTTACGCAGTGCCGCGCCCAAAGGACAGCCGCGAACCTTCCAGTATTCCGCCACTTTTATCTGCGAAGGGTCCATTTTCAGAGCCGCTCCCATTGACGAGAACACTGTGGCCTTGGTGGCGGTGGCGTTCAGCAGCAGTGCCATCTTGTCCTTCAAGGAGTCTATGCAGTCAATGATGTAGTCATAATCTTCAAGGCGGAAGAAGGCGTTGTCTTCCCCGCGATATACCCTTTGAATCGCCGTCACGTCAGCGTCAGGGTTAATTTCCAGCAGCCTCTCGCGCAGCACATCCACCTTTGCCCTGCCCACCGTAGCGGTGGTGGCCATCAGTTGGCGGTTGATGTTGGACGCACACACGCTGTCGCTGTCAACAATCGTCATGTGTCCGATGCCGGATCTCACCAGACTCTCGGCGCACCATGAGCCTACTCCGCCCACGCCTACTATCATTATCCTGCATGACGTGATGCGTTTCATCGTCTCCCTGCCGAGCAATAGCTCCACTCTGTTGAAAATATCTTGCATGGTCAATATGGTTTTTGCTGTCGTTTTTTGACGTGCAAAGATACGAATTATTTTGCGAATGAGCAAGAATAACAACGTCTTTGATTATAGAACCATTTTGAATCCTTTTCTATCCGTAATGTAGGGACGTACCTTGGTGCGTCCGCCGATGCGGGAAAAACATGGCTATTCGGACGCACCAAGGTGCGTCCCTACAAGGTGTTGCTATTCAATGCGTTATAGATACCGCAACGATTGGGTGCTGTCCGCAATGTAGGGACGTACCTTGGTGCGTCCGCCAGTGCGGGAAAAACATGGCGATTCGCACGCACCAAGGTGCGTCCCTACAAATTATAGCGGTTCAATGCGTTACAAATGTTGTGGAATCTACATATTTTCGAGAGCAGGATTCAAATTGATAATGCAACAAATGTGTCAAAGAAGTGAGTAAGCAAAGAGCATATAAAATGGGGACAAAAGACCTATAACCTCTTTCGTCCCCGATATTAAATGCTTACCTTTGCAGACAAACTTCCACATAAGTTGCAAATATGGCAAAGCATCTAACAGAGTTGCAAAGGTACGAAATATCTTTCAGACTGCAAAACAAA
>JAAGKN010000766.1_pt1 | contig 150453 bp, 151 predicted proteins | sample 6206371 | NCBI WGS metagenome assembly JAAGKN01 (sample SAMN11533720, study PRJNA540317) | gut metagenome | isolation source: fecal pellets from male and female animal of same cohort | host: Peromyscus leucopus | place: USA:CA | collected 2017
CCAACTGCTCCACCCCGCGATATATATCGTGCTATAATTATAACAGATAATTTCTATTTGTCAATACCTTTTTTAAATTTATTGCCTATGCATATAAAAATATTTATTTCAAAAACTATATTATGTGGTGATTTAATGAACAAAGACGAAATCTTTTCACTTTCACTTGATATAGGTCAGGGAATTATAAAATGCGGCGGCGAGGTAAACAGAGCTGAAGACACAATAAAGCGCATCAATCTTGCACACAATCAAAAATGCAGCGTATTTGCTATCCCTTCACTGATTATTGCACAATGCGGCAAAAACATTCAAATCAGAAAAATAGAACGTGAAGACACCAATTTGGCAGAGCTTGACAGGCTAAACAATTTATCGCGAAGGCTTTGCGGCAAAAACAACAGAAAACTCAATACTGCACAGAATAAGATATACTCAAAAGCACTTGAAATAACAGCAGTTTTTGCAGCAACCTCTGCCTTTTGCCTGTTTTTTAAAGGCAGCATAACCGATGCAGCATTTTCAGGAATAATAGGAATTGTTATAAGCTATTGCGGTTATAAAAAAATAAGTTTACCGCTTTTTTCAGCAAATTTAATTGATGCATTTATTGCAGGAACGCTGGCATATGTTCCGAAGTTTATCGGGCTGAATGTTCATCCCGACAAAATAATAGTCGGCACAATTATGCTGCTTGTGCCGGGACTTACAATTGTAAATGCAATGAGAGATATGATGAACGGTGATTTAATTGCAGGTATGCTTGAGCTGTTCAACTCCGTAATGTCCGCACTCGCAATAGCCTTTGGCGTTGCAGGTGCAATAATGATTTTTAATAAAATATGATATATGAAATAATTTTTTGCATAATAGGCACACTCGCATTCGCCATAACAATGAAGGCGCCTAAAAAAAGCCTTCTATTCATTGCAATAGGTGCCGCCATAACCTCGGCAATTGAGCGTATTTTATCACAATATTATAATGATTTTACAGCATGCTTTGCGGCAATGATCTGCCTGGGATTTTACTGTGAAATAATCGCAAGAATAGCAAAAATACCAACAACTGTAATACTGATGCCGTCAACCATCCCGCTGCTTCCGGGAAGTTCCATATATTACACTATGCTTTATGCTATTCAGTTTGATAAGAAGCTGCTGGCACAATACGCATCCGCTACACTTCTTGCAGGGCTTGGAATTGCGCTTGGTGCCGTATTAAGCTCAACATTCACCAAAGTAATAAACTCATACAAAAGGGATTAATGCCTTGTGTCATCCTCAAAGCATTCACAAAAACGAGCTGCAAATGCCAGCTCCTCACCTGCAGCATACAAATGGCTGATATCACCGAACTGCTGGCATCTGAACACAGCCGTCCCCTGCTCACGCTCTTCTGTAATCAACGTAGTAACAGAGGTTGGCAAAGCAACAAAATTGTGCCACAGCAGCATAGGCGAACAGGAAAAAATATGCGATAAAATAACAGCTTCAACACCAAAATGACAAAACAAAACGATTGTATCATGATTCGATTTTTTCACCTTATAGCAACGGCCCGTATGCTCATAACCATATTGACTCAATAGTGCATCAATACCTTCACAGACTTTTTTATATTCTTTTTTCACATTGAGAGAACGCATCAATTTTGTGTCACACCATAGGTCTGAATAATATTTATCTTCATTTGTCCACTCACAGGGAAGTCTGTCCCAACAGTTTGTAACTTTAAGGCCTTTTCTGATTTTGCCTTCAAATTCCCTGAGCCACGAAAGCTCTGTAGCTTTTGCATGCATTCTTTCAAGTGTAAAGGATGCTGTATCTTTAGCTCTTCCAAGCGGCGAACAGTAAAATGCCGTAACATCAAGTTTTGAAATTCTGTCAGCCAAAAGCTGTGCCTCTCTCCAGCCCTTGGGTGTAAGAGAGTCAATTGAATAATCAGGGTCACCATGCCTTATTATAATCAATTTCATAATATCACCGTTAAATTTCCTTCAGCAAAAATAATTTCATAGCAGTTTTCAATTTAATTTATTTTATCACATTTGATATATTCAAGTAAATGTGTTATTATATGTTTATGAGAATTCTGATAGATGCTGACGGATGCCCCGTTACAAAAATTACAATTGATATTGCACAGGAATTTAATATAGAAGCCATTCTATTTTGCGATACTAGCCATATATTCAATTTTGACAGCGTGAAGGTAATAACTGTTGGCAAAGGCAGCGATAGTGCTGATTTTGCTTTAGTAAATGCAGCAAACAAAAATGACATTGTTATTACACAGGATTATGGACTTGCTGCAATGGTGCTTGCAAAAAAAGGAATCATCATAACACAAAACGGACTTGTTATCAGCAATAAAAATATTGACACTCTGCTTCAGACAAGACACATCAGTAAAAAAGCCAGAATGAACAAACAGCACCTGAAAGGTCCAGCGAAAAGAACAATTCAGCAGGACAAGGACTTTGAAAAAACATTAAGGAGAATTATAAATGAGAGTATTGATTGTTCCTGATAGTTTTAAAGGTACACTCACATCAGAACAGGTTTGTGACTGTATTGAAAAAGGAATTCTGCAAACGTCAGATGCAGATATAACCAGCTTCCCGTTTTCCGACGGCGGCGAAGGATTCGGCAAATGCTTAAGCAATTTGTGTAATGGCAAAATACTTTACACCAATTGTACTGACCTATACGGCAGAATTATAAAAGGACATATATACACCTATAAAAACACAGCAATTATTGAGAGCGCTGTTGCCAGCGGACTTCAAAAGAAAAAGGATGTAATGGCTGCCACCTCTTACGGAACGGGAGAGCTGATAAAATTCGCTGTTTCAAAGGGTTTTAACAATATTATACTCGGACTTGGCGGAAGCGGATGTTGTGACGGCGGAGCAGGTGCCCTTGCAGCTTTAGGCGTGGAATTCAGAAATATTGACGGGGAAATAATCGAGTACCCTGCAGGCAAAGATATTGAAAATATTTATGGTGTGAAACTGTCCAACAGAGTAAAGGATATTAACTTTACATATGCCTGTGATGTTGATAATGAATATTATGGCAAAAACGGTGCTGCATATGTATTTGCAAAACAAAAAGGTGCAACAGATGAGGATATCGTTCACCTAGATAACGGACTGAAAATGCTGGATGCATTTTTTCCTGTAAGCATAGGCAAGCTTAAAGGTGCAGGTGCCTGCGGCGGGCTTTGCGGCGGATTATACAGCATATACGGCGGTACAATAAAAAGCGGATTTGATATACTTGCCGATGCCTGCAATCTTGAACAGAACATAAAAGATGCAGATATTGTAATAACCGGTGAAGGAAAATGTGATAAGCAAACGCTTATGGGCAAGCTGCCCTACAGAATTGCAATGCTTGCAGAAAAATATGGCAAAGAATGCATCGTGATAAGCGGAAGTGCAGATCATGTAAAATTAGGCAGTAAAATGATAACTCTTGCATCAAATGGTATTTCACTTGAAGAGGCAATGGAAAATCCTGCTAAAATTTTAATAAATAAATCAAAAAATATATTGAAATAGCTTTGCTTAAAATATATAATATATTTTGAAATACTTTATACAGGAGAGTAAAACGATGAAAGTAAGAATACCAAAGCACAAAGAATTTTTAATAAAGTTTGAGGACGGCTATGAAAAAGAGGCTGAAGCATGGGAAGCACTCAACCAGATTGTAAAGGATTACAGCGTTGACGGAAAGAGCGTTTATACCCCTACCTTTATTGAAGATAATGAGGATAAAGTAAAGGCTTTACAAGAACAATACGAATTCACTTATGAAATTATTGAAAAGTAGGATTAACGATGGAAAATAAAAAAATCTACGCTGTTGCAACTGCTCATCTTGACACAGTATGGCGATGGACACTGAAAAAAACAATAGAGGAATACATACCGGATACGCTTGAGAAAAATTTTGATCTCATTGAAAAGTACCCAGGCTACAGATTCAATTTTGAGGGTGCTTACAGATATGAGATTATAGAAAAATTTTATCCAAAAGCTTTTGACATTGTTAAGGACTATATTGACAAGGACAGATGGTGTGTATCCGGCACAGCATATGAAAACGGAGACACCAATATTCCTTCACCCGAGGCATTAATCAGAAATATTCTTTTAGGTGATAAATATTTCAAAAGCAAATTCGGCAAATCATCAAAGGATTTGTTTTTGCCTGACTGCTTCGGATTCGGCTGGGCACTCCCTTCTATTGCAAACCACTGCGGTCTTAAAGGCTTCACTACACAGAAGCTTTCATGGGGCAGTGCATATGGTCTGCCGTTTGACCTCGGTTTCTGGAAAGGCCCTGATGATAAAGGAATTTATACCTGCCTTGATGCCAGATCATACCGTTACAAATTTTCAGGCGATATAAGAGCTGACTTAAGTGTTATAAACCGTATCGTAGATAACGCATCAAAGGCTGAATTGCCTTGGGCAAATCATCTGTACGGTACAGGTGACTGGGGCGGCTCACCTACAGAAGAAAGCGTTAAAGCAGTTGAGGAAAGTATTGCTGCTAATGCAGACAAAGATTTTGAAGTAATCTCTGCATCAAGTGATCAGGTATTCCTCGATATGGATAAATTAAGTGATGTTGACAAGGCAAAACTGCCCGTATGGAACAATGAGCTGCTCATGACCAGCCACGGCGCAGGAACATACACATCACGAGCAATGAGCAAACGACTCAACAGGCAATGCGAGCGTATGGCAGAATATGCAGAAAAAGCAAATGTTCTTGCCTGCTCACTCAATGGACTGAAATATCCGAAAGGTATTTTTGAACAGGCTTGGAAACGAGTAATCAAGCATCAGTTCCATGATGATATTACAGGCACATCTGTTATGGAAGCCTATAACGACAGCTGGAATGATTATTACCTCTCCCTGTCACAATTCAAAAATGAATATCTTGCTGCCGGAAAGGTTATTCACTCAAAGCTTGACAGCTCCTGGGTTGATGATGAAAGCATTGTGCTTGTAGTTAATAATCCAACACAATACACGCACAAAGGCATTATTGAAGCGAATGTAAGAGTAAACCAGAACGGCAAAAATGTATTTATCCGCGACAAGGCAGGAAAAGTATATCCAAGCCAGGTTATCAGAAAAAATGGTAAAAAACTTACAATCGTTTTCCAGGCAGAAATTAAATCATTCGGATTTAAAGTTTTTGCTGTAAAAGCTGTCAATGAGCCTTGCGAAGCAGAAACAGATCTTAAGGTTACAGAGCATTCATTGGAGAATGACAAATATCTTTTAAGATTTAATAAAAACGGAGACATTGCATATCTTCTTGACAAGCATCTTAACAGGCAGATTATTGATGCTCCTATTAAAATGGCAATGCTCCACAACACAGGTTCACTTGCATATCCAAGCTGGGAAATCAGAAAAGAAGATATTGATTCAGAGCCTTACTGCTATGCAAATACACCTAAATTTACAATACTTGAAAACGGCCCTGTAAGAATATCTGTTAAGGTTTCACGCGAGGCTGAATATTCAACTATTGATCAGATTGTAACACTTTATGCAGGCAGCGAGTACATTGACGTTAAAAACTATGTCAACTGGAAAACAAGACGTACCTTGTTAAAAGCAGTATTCCCTCTTGCAGCTCATAATCCAAAGGCAACCTACGATTTAGGCCTTGGTGTTATTGAGAGAGGTAATAACACAGACGCATTGTATGAAGTTCCTGCACAAAAGTGGGCAGATTTAAGCGACAGCGAGGAAAACTTCGGCGTTTCTATCTTCTCCGACAGTAAATACGGATGGGATAAACCAAATGATAACACATTAAGACTCAGCTGTATTCATACACCTGCCGGTGCTTTCACCAAAGAAACACGACAGGATTTGCAGGATTTAGGCAGAAATATATTCTCATTTGCAATTTACAGCCATGAAGGCGGATATGAAAACGGCACACAAAAAATAAATGCGATATATGAAAATCCGTTTATGTGCATTCAGACTGATGATAAGAGCAAGGGTGAATACAAGAAGGCTGAAATTTCTTTTGCATCTTTAAGCAATGAAGCTGTAATCATAAGAGCTATAAAGCAATGTGAATATGACAACAGCATTATTTTGAGAGTGAACGAAGCTGCAGGAAAAGAGCATAAAAATGTTTCACTTAAAATGTTCCTTCCTATCGAAAAGGCAGAGCTTGCAAATGGTGTTGAGGAAGTAATTGAAGAACTTAAAATCACGAACGGCGGATTGAGATTCAGCATCAAGCCTTTTGAAGTAAAAACCTTTAAGCTTATGCTGGCTGATCAAAGCGATAATGTAAAAATCGCAGGCAGAAGATATTATACGGTTCCGCTTGAATGCAATGCAAATGGATTTACAGATGATGGCAATATGCGCAACGTTATTCTTCAGGGAAGCGGTTTGTCACTTCCGACAGAGGAATTAAACGAAGTGTACACTATAGCCAATGTCAAATTCACAACGCTTCAAAAGAAGAAGAATGAACCGAAGGATGTATGTGTTTGCCGAGGACAGGACATTATACTGTCTGAAACCCATAAGGATTCTAAATTCAACAGGGCTTATATCATAGCAGGTTCCACACTGGGTGCACAGGATATAAGCATTAGATTGAGTAATTCAAAGCGAACCATACCATTGAATATCAAATCAATCACAGAGCCATTAAGCAAGTGGGATATGGCAGGTCTTGAGCAAAAGGCGGCTGTTATGCCAAATGAATGCCTGGCAATTGAATTTGACCATTCCCATCATCCTGAAGGCAACATTCCTCAAAAGGCAAGATTTTATTTATATTCCATAAATACTGACAATGCCCATCACATAACCCTCCCGGAGAATAATAAGGTTGTTATTCTTGGTGTTACGGTTGTAAGAGAGGCATTCAAAAGTATGCTTGCCAGCACGGTCGAGGATACAGTTTCAAAGGATTATGATTTTTATGAAGAAACACCTCCGATTGACAAAATAATTGATAAAGCTGATTTTGTCACAATCAGAGCCGGAAAAATTCAGGATCAAAAGAATTCCGGCAAGGGCAAAGGCTTCAAGAGAGACAATATTGTTACAAATATTATTCGTTCATATACAAAAAGTGAATGGTAAAATCTGTAAATATACAAAAGCTCATATGCATATTTTGCATATGAGCTTTACTTTTTATGTAAAAGTCTAACACTTTACAAGCAATTTGTTGTTGAAATCCTGTGGAAAAGTATGTGGGTTTTGTGGAAAAGTCTATGTTTTTCCTGTTAAAAACTCTGTGGAAAATGTTAAAATGTAAAGTATTTCAACTTTATTTCAACATTATTTTTAACAAATGTGGTAATTTCAGTAAAAAATATACATTCTGACAAAAGCATCAACAAATGCATAAAAAATCCCTGTATGCAAAAGCACACAGGGATTTACTTCATTATGTATTAAAACAAAATTGTATTTAATTATTTCTTAAAGAAATTTACGATATCTGAAAAAGCATCATCATCGTTATCTGTAAAGCTTGATGCTGCAGTTGTTGCTGCTGCAATTGGCTGTGGAGGTGCAACCTCGCTGTTTGCTGTAACAGACTTAATCTGGCCATTTGGACCGCTTTCACCAAAACGTGTAGCAATAACTGTAATAATCATTTCATCCTCAAGATTTTCATCATAGCTAACACCCCAGATGATTTCACAATCAGGATGAACTGCATCTGTTACGATAGATGAAGCAGCGTCAACCTCTTCAAGACCAATATCTGTAGAAGCTGTAATGTTGAGAAGAATACCAAGAGCACCGTCTATTGAAGTATTGAGAAGCGGTGAAGAAATAGCCTGACGTGCAGCTACCTCTGCCTTATCCTTACCCTTAGCACGGCCAACGCCCATATGAGCAAAGCCGGCATCCTTCATGATTTCAGTTACATCGGCAAAGTCAGAGTTAACAAGACCGGTTGCATTTACAAGATCAGAAATTGACTGAATACCCTGACGAAGAACGTCATTTGCAATCTCAAACGCATTAAGAAGTGTAATCTTTTCTGTAGCAACTTCCTTAAGTCTTTCATTAGGAATTACCATAATAGAGTCAACATTCTGTGCAAGCTCATCAATACCCTTTGTAGCCTGTGCCATACGGCGCTTACCCTCAAAGCCGAAAGGAGTTGTAACAACTGCTACGGTAAGGATACCCATTTCTTTCGCAATCTTTGCAACATAAGGAGCTGCACCGGTACCTGTTCCGCCGCCCATACCGGCAGTAATAAATACCATATCTGCACCTGTAAGAATATCTGTAAGAGCTTCCTTGCTCTCTTCAGCAGCACGAGCACCGATTTCAGGCTTTGCACCTGCGCCCATACCCTTTGTTACTTTTTCGCCGATAAGTATTTTATGTGTAGCTGTAGACTTTGCAAGAGCAGGTTTATCTGAATTAACTGCAACAAATTCTACATCCTGAATATTACAATGTACCATGCGGTTAACGGCATTTCCGCCGCCGCCGCCTACACCAACAACTTTAATCTGAACTACCTTTGAGTCTTCTGTATCAATTTCATAACGTCCCATGCTTTAGATTCTCCTTATATTATATTTTATGATTAAATCGCGTTCGATTTGTTACATTTCATATTGTAACAATATTGTAATCTTTTTGCAATACTTTTTTATATTTTTTTTCAAATAAATAAACAATCTTTAATTTCTAAAAATCACTTGAATTGTTAAATGTGCATAATTATCTACTATTGTCTATTAATTCGACAAATAATTTACTTTACACTTATTTTTCTGTAAAGTAGATTGACTTTCCACCTGAAACTGTCATTGTACCCTTTGCATTCGGGCTTGACTGATTGAGTTTTTCGCATGCAGCCATACCTTGGTATATTTTATTATCAAGGTCATCACAGGTACCTAGTTTAAATTCTATCCTTTTGTCATAAACAACATAATTATCGCTTATATTATTACTGTATATTGAAGTTATCTGGTCAAAATTGTTTGTTTTTATAGATTGTGATAACTTTGCAAGGCACTCGCCTGTGTCCTTGTCGGCAAACTGAATCAACTCTCCCGGTATAGCACTTTCAATTTCCGCTTTAGATATTGCTATGCCATCCGCCTTTTCAGCCTTATCTTCAAGCACTTTGAAGTTATCATCAAGAAGAATATAGGTTTTATCTTTATTTCTGATTGAATATTCAGGCTTCGATTCTGTTACATTTATTTCGATTATGCCCGGCAGCTTTCTTTTAAGCTGTGCATCATATATATAAGGCAAATTCTTCTCTAAAAGCTGTTTAGAGGTATTTGTATCGGCAAGAAATAAATTCTCACCCTCGTTTACAGTACAATGGGTTAATATTTCTTCTGCAGAATAACGTTCATTGCCTGAAACAGTTATATCGCTGATTTGAAAAAATACGGTAAGTGACAAAACAGCACCGACTGAAACAAATGCAATAATCGCAGTAAGCCATATCAGTATTTTTCTGAACACATTTCTTTTTTTTCGCTTTTTATTATCAATTTGTCTTTTTTCACTTCTGCTCAAGCTTTGTTTTTTTTGTCTGTCTGATTTAACTGTTCTTGTGCTTTTACTGCTGTTGCTTAAACTATTATACTGTGACTCTCGATAAATTTTTGGAGGTTCTATTCCAAGATTTGAAAAATCCGCAGACTGCACAGATTTTTTTTCAGCTGCTTTTGAGCTCTTTTTCCTTTGCTTCTTCATCATTAATCCTCTTAATATCTGCACCCAGCTTTTCTAATTCCTGCTCTATTGATGCATATCCTCTGTCAATATGATAAATTGAACGAATTGTTGAGGTGCCTTCTGCCGCCAGCGCAGCTACAATCAATGCTGCACCACCGCGCAAATCACCTGCAAAAACATTAGCACCTTTTAATTTTTTTACACCGTTGATTACTGCCAGTGTATCATTAACCTCAACATCTGCACCAAAACGGTTTAACTCACTTACATACCCAAATCTGTTTTCAAATATATTTTCCTTAATAACAGAAGTTCCCTTTGCAACACAAAGCGCTGCTGTTACCATTGGCTGTGAATCTGTAGGAAATGCAGGATAAGGCATTGTTTTGATTGTCTTAACCCGCCTTAATCTTTTTGGTGCAATTACTTTTAGTGATGCACCATTCAAATATAATCTGCAGCCCATTTCATTGAATACAGGAAAAACAGGTGAAAGATGGGTCGCCTTAATATCATTAATCACGATTTCGCCGCCTGTTGCTGCACAGGCACTCATATAAGTTGATGCCAATATTCTGTCGGGAATAATGCGATGCTCGCAAGGCTTGAGTACTTTAACACCCTCAATTTCGATTGTTCCTTCGCCTGCTCCGTATATTTTGGCTCCGCATTTGTTGAGGAATTCTGCCAAATCGCATATTTCAGGTTCTCTTGCTGCATTTATGATAATTGTTTTACCCTTTGATACGGCAGCTGCTATCATTATATTTTCAGTTGCACCTACACTTGCAAACGGCAGAATTATTTTTGCACCTTTTATGCCACCGGTTGTGCAGGATATGCAAGAGCCGTTTTCTTCAACAGAAACACCAAGATTTTTAATAGCCTTAAGGTGCAGGTCAACAGGCCTTGTGCCTATATCACAGCCACCGGGCAGATATATGTTTGCATTGCCTGTTCGCGAAAGCAATGCACCCAAAAACAGAATTGATGAACGCATTGTTCGCATCATAGCCTCATCAATTGCAAAACCGCTTACCTGTGCTGCATTAACGGTAACCGTATTGCCTTGACGAGCTACTGTACATCCAAGATTTTCAAGAATTTTAAGTGTTGCTCTTACATCGCTCAAGTTCGGGCAATTATGTATAATGCTTTCACCTTTAACAAGAAGGCAGGCACACAGTACAGGCAATGCTGAATTTTTCGCACCGTGCAGACTTACCTCACCACAAAGATTTTTGTGCCCGTTAACTTTAAACAATTCCATTAAATCACCTCTGTAATATAGGTGATAAAGTATAGACATATGTTTAAAAAATAAATTTGTAAAACACCAAAGCTTCAGCAAACAACACTTTGCATAAAATTTGATAAATAAATACTCTGCTTCTTATGTATATTAAATTTATCATAAAAAGGTAAAAGTGCATTGCCGAAAGTTATTTCTTAAACAAAGCTGCCCAATGCCTTATCACCTTATCCTATGCAGAGGTGATATTTTTGTTATTTTGCAAGACTGACAATGATTTCAGCAATTCTTTCTCTTGAATCTGAAATAGACATAGCCTTTGCATTTTTCTCTATCTGATTAAGCTTCTCTCTGTCTGACAAAAGCTCATTTATCTTTTCATTAAGTGCCTGTGAGGTTAAATCTTTTTCTTCAATAATACAGCCGGCATTCCTGTCAACAAGAGCCATTGCGTTGTGGAACTGATGGTTTTCAGCAACATATGGTGACGGAATAAGAATTGATGCCTTGCCCATAGCCTCAATTTCTGACAATGACGAAGCACCTGCTCTGCCGATTACCAGGTCAGCGGCTGCCATGCAAACATCCATATTATCTATGTATTGTCTTACCTCAACATTTCCCTTTCTGCCGTTTACAAAGCCGTCCTTTTCAAATCTTTCAAGGAATTCGCTTCCATTTGTACCAACAGAATGGATATGATAATATTTACCATTTTGAGCACTGCTGATTAAAATATCATACATCGCTTCATTTAATGGCTTTGCACCCAAAGAACCGCCAAAGGAAAGGACAAGCAATTTGTCATCCGGGATTCCGAGCTGTGCTCTGGCAATAGCTTTATCAGCCTTTAACAGCTCACCCCTTACAGGGAGTCCGGTTACCACTGCCGGATTTTTACATTCAAGGTGCTTTTGGGCATCTTCAACCGTAAGCATTACCTTATCAACCTTTTTCGCAAGCGCTTTATTGGTAATACCCGGAAAAGCATTCTGCTCATGAATGCAAGCAGGTATACCCATTTTAACGGCAGTCTGAAGAACAGGACCTGAAACATAACCACCAAAGCCAACTGCAACATCAGGTTTAAAATCATTAATTATCTTTTTACTTTCACCTGATGATTTCATTAAATTCAAAACCGTTTTAATATTATGCTTAATTGCTGCCGGTGAAAATGAACGTTTAAAGCCTGAAATTGTAATTGTTTTAAAGTCAAAACCGGCTGAAGGCACAAGTCTTGCTTCCATATGATCAGATGTGCCCACAAAAAGAATCTGCGTATCAGGATATTTTTCTCTTATATATGAAGCTGCGGCAAGTGCAGGATTAATATGACCGGCTGTGCCGCCTGTTGCAAATAATATTCTCATTTTATCACCTATACCTTTTTCTGACTTGATTTTCTTGATATCGCAAGTACAACACCGATTTCAAACAGCAGCATCATTATTGCCGTTCCGCCATAGGAGAAAAACGGCAGCGATATACCTGTATTCGGTATTGTATCGGTAACTACCATTATATTAAGACCAACCTGAATGCCAACCTGTGCAACGATGCCAATTACGATAAGGGCGCCAAATTTATCATGGCATCTGCCTGCAATAATAAAGCCTCTTATTACAAGTGCTGCAAATAGCGCAATGATAATTGCTGCGCCGACAAAGCCAAGTTCCTCACAAACGATTGAGAAAATAAAGTCATTCTGCGGCTCTGATACATAAAGGTATTTTTGCTTGGAGTTGCCAAGACCTACACCAAAGAGTCCGCCTGAACCAATTGCATACAGCGAATTATTCGTTTGCCATCTTTTATCATCAGGTGAAAAATCTTTATCAAGCCACGCTCTGATACGATCACCTGCATAGTTTTCAAGCAGGTCAGGAAATGTGATTACAACGAAAATCACCAGCACCAATACACCTATACCAAAAGCAAAAAGCTTCCAATCGCTCCCGCCCACAAACATAAGTGTTGCGCCGATTAAAAACATAAGAATGGTACAGGACATATGATGCTCTAAATAAATCAGACCGCAGAATATTGCGATTATGCCTAACGGATAGCATATTCCGTATTTAAACTTACGCATTTTGCCGTAATAGTCACTTATATATGACGCAAAGGTAAGTATGATTGTAAATTTTGCAAGGTCAGACGGCTGGAATGTAAAACCGCCGGGAAGCGGTATCCATCGTTTGAAATCGCCTCCGTCTGCACCCCCAAGATTGGTATGATAAAACAAAACGATTACAAGCAGCAAAAGTGTAAGTGCCAAAAGCGGAACTGTAGCCACCCTTAACCACTTGTAATTTATTTTAGACATTACAAACATTGCAATAATGCCAACAACTGCAAAGATTAACTGACGTGTAAAATAATAATAGGAATCATGGTTTTCGTAATAATACGCATATGGATATGACGCTGAAAAGAGCATAACCAGTCCGATTGTTAAAAGAGCTATTGTAATTGCAAGAAACGGTATATCCATACTGCCTGTTACAAAAATATCATCTTTATTTATGCCTTTTTTATTTTTTGACTTTGTCTTAATAATTTTTGACTCGCTGCTATTCGGCATACTGTAACACTCCTTTCAGTTATATTATTAATAAAATTTCAAAAAATCATACGTTTATTTAAAACAGCCGTAGTAAAGAAGAAGGACTCCTATTACACATCCGATTGCATTTACAAATGAAAATACTACGCAAATCTTTTTTTCTTTCCAGCCGCACATTTCAAAATGATGGTGAATAGGCGCCATTTTAAAGATTCTTTTGCCATGTGTGATTTTAAAGTAACCAATCTGAATTATGTCACTCATTGTTTCGCAAACGTATACAATGCCCATTGGCAGAAGAATAAGCGGACACTTGCAAAGATAGCCGAGTGCAACAACCATACCGCCTAAAAATAGTGATCCTGTATCCCCCATAAAGGTTTTTGCAGGATTCCAGTTCCAGCATAAAAATCCAAGAACACCGCCGAGCAGGGCACCTGAAAATACTTTGAGTCCCGTAAAATTCTGTAAAAATGCGATTACAATAAAAGCAACCGCAACTGTGGTGGTTACAGAGGAGCAAAGACCGTCAATACCATCGGTAAGATTAACTGAATTTACACATCCATAAATAATAAAGAATGAAACGACCCAGAAAACAATAGCCGTAAAAACGTTTTGCTCAAAATTAATTGTACCTAAAAAAGGAATATACCAGATTGTATTATGAGAAAGCCAAAGTGTAAGAATGTAACCAAAGGTCATAATGAGCTGACCAATCGTTTTTTGCTTAGCTGTAAGGCCCTCATTGCGCTTCAATTTAATTTTGATAAAATCGTCTGTAAATCCTACAATACCACATCCAAGTGCAAGAATAGCACCGGCAATTATGAGTATAATTTCTCTTCCGCTAAGAATTGATGAATATTCACTTTCAAGATTAACACCTGATAAATGCAAAGCAACGCAGGTTGCCACAAGGGAAAGCAAAATACCTATTATAAACATTAAACCGCCCATATTAGGAGTACCCTGCTTTGATTTATGCCAGGATGGACCTATATCAAGAATTGTTTGTCCGAATTTGAGCTTTCTCAGCCACGGGATAATAACAAACCCCAGACCGGCTGTAACACCGAAAGCGATGATTATACTGATTATTAAAGCAACTGTAGTATTCATTTATTTTCCCCACCTGTCATACAAATTATGGATTACTTCCTCCAAAGCCATTCCCCTTGACGCTTTGAAAATAACAGTATCACCTGTTTCAAGCGTTTCAATCAGCCTTGTGGTTAACGCCTCTTTATTGTTAAAATGAACAGCATTTTTAACACCATTTTCAATTGCACTGTTATGTATGTTCTGCGACAGCTCACCAACTGTAAACAAAAAGTCAATGCCTGCCGCACCTGCAAGCTCGCCAACAGTTTTGTGCGCCTGAACTGCATATTCACCAAGCTCAAGCATATCGGAAAGGACTGCTATTTTGCGCTTTCCTTTTGTATTGGCAAGGGTATTTATAGCCGCCTTCATTGAATCGACGCTGGCATTATAGCAATCCTCAATAACTGTAATACCTTTAAAATCTACACTTTTTTGCCGCATACCCTCAGGCTGGTACTGTCCAAGTGCATATGCACAGCGCACTGCTTCAATATCAAGATAATAGCCTACAGCGAAAGCAGCCAGTGCATTGTAAACATTATGAATTCCTATTGTAGGAATAGTTACGCTTTGCACCTTGCCGAAATAATTTATATTAAATGAGGTTTTGCCGTCATTCTCAACAATATCGCCTGCAGTAAAATCACCGTTTTCAATTCCGTAAAAGCAAATATTATAGTCATCATTCTTTACGGTTTTAAGCAAATCATTATCGCCGTTTAAAAGAAGTGTTGCCCCTTTTTCAAGGCCGTCAAGAATTTCAAGCTTGGCTTTCAGTATTCCCTCTCTTGAACCGAGATTTTCAATATGTGATGTGCCTACATTTGTTATAAGTGCAAGTGTTGGTTTTGCAGCAGATGAAAGTCGGTGAATTTCGCCAAAATGGTTCATACCCATTTCAATTACAGCAGCTTGGGTTGTGCTGTCAAGCTGAAAAAGCATCTGCGGCAAACCGATTTCATTATTCAAATTCCCCAAAGTTTTTATTGCATTATATTTTGACTGAACTACAAGATAAGTAAATTCCTTTGTAGTTGTTTTACCTACTGAACCCGTTAAACCTACTAAATGCAAATTGAATTTTGAGCGATAATAAGAGCCTAAATCCAAAAGTGCCTTTGCTGTATTCTCAACTTTTACTGCACAGCCGTTAATCACAATATCTTTGTGTATCATTACGGCTGCAGCACCTTTATCTATAGCCTCCTGTGCAAACTGATGTGCATCAAAACGTTCGCCCTTTATGCATATAAACAAACAGCCCGGAGTAATTTTTCTTGTATCAATGCAAACGCCGCTGATTTCACAATCCGCATTAAATGAACCATTACAGGCATTTGCTATCTCACTTAATAATAATTTTTCCATATCAATCTAATTCGCCGAGCACTTCGGCTACCGCTTCTCTTTCATCAAAATGGATTGTTCCTGTAGGAAGAATCTGATATGTTTCATGACCTTTGCCTGCAAGAAGAATTATATCATCCTTTTGTGCATTTTTTATTGCATATGCAATTGCTTCTTTTCTGTTTTCAACAACCTCATAAGGCGTTGTTATGCCCTGCATCCCCTCAAGAATATCCTTAATAATCTGTGACGGATTTTCCGAACGTGGATTATCAGATGTAACAACACAGAAATCGGAAAGCTCTGCTGCTATTTTGCCCATCTTCGGACGTTTTGTTTTGTCGCGGTCACCGCCGCAGCCGAACAATGTTACAACTCTGCCTTTTGCAATTTCCTTAAGAGAAGTAATTATATTTTCAAGTCCGTCCGGAGAATGTGCATAATCTATGATGATTGTGAAATCCCTGTCACAAGGCACTACTTCAATTCTGCCCTTAACACCACTAGACTTGCTGATTGACCGGAGCACATCATCAAAACTGATGCCAAGTGCCAACGCACAGCTTGCTGCACAAAGTGAATTATAGACTGAAAATCTGCCGGGTATAGGACAGGAGCATCTGCCTATTGAATCACCAACAAGCTCATACTCCACACCATTTGGTTTAAACTTAACATTTTTTGCCACATATGTTGCATTATTGGTATTAACAGCATATGTTACAACCTTATCAAAATCAAGCCCTTTAAGAATTTCAAGGCCATTTTCGTCATCAGCATTGGTAACGGCAATATCACAGTTTTCAAACAAAAGCTTTTTGGAGTTAAAATAATTCTCCCAGGTTTTATGGTAATCGAGGTGGTCCTGTGTAAGATTTGTAAAAGCACCAAGAGCAAATCTTAAGCCGTTTACTCTGCCCTGTGCAAGTGCCTGTGACGACACCTCCATTACACAATACTCGCAGCCTGCAGCAACCATTTGTGAAAAAAGCTTTTGCAGCTCATACGGGTCAGGTGTTGTATATTTTGCAGGATAAACCTCATCACCTATCATATTCTGAACCGTACCGATAAGACCGACCTTTTTACCTATGTTTTCGAGAATTTGCTTAATTAAAAAAGTGGTAGTCGTTTTACCGTTGGTTCCTGTAAGACCTATCAGCTTAAGCTTATCAGCAGGGTTGTTAAAATAATTTGAACAAATCGGAGAAAAAACAGCTCTTGAATTTTCAACAATAATTTGATTTTCAAGTCCTAAATCGTGTTCAACAACAACTGCCACAGCTCCTTTTTCAAGCATTTCGCCTGCAACTGAATGTCCGTCAAAAGCAGCACCCTTCACACATACAAAAAGTGAACCTGCCTTAACGAGTCTTGAATCCTGTGTAACATCCTCAACCTCTAAATCGTTATAGGTGTTAAGCACATTTATGCCTTTTAAAAGCTGTGATAATTTCATAAGTAAAACCCCTCGCTGATATATCAGTCTAAAACTGATTGTGTATTTTTAAACGATACGTTAACAACCGTTCCCTGCTCAACCTCTGTTGATTTTTCCTCGCTCTGACGAAATGCAATAACACTTCCGCTGCTCAAGTCATTACCGCTGACCTGAATATTCAGATGATTTGTTTTCGCAAGGCTCTTTGCCTCACTTACCGTAAGACCGTTGAAATCGGGAACTTTGGTTGTTTTCTTTTCGGTATTATCTGTATAAACATAAACTGTTCCGCCATTCGGAATTGTGGTTGCATTTGTCGGATATTGACTGGCAACCTTTTTGCCATTGCCAATAACAATATATTCAAGCTTGTATTCATCAAGCTCCTTTTTAGCCTCATCAAGCGTTTTGCCAACAACATTTGGTGCATAACCTGAAAGATTTTTAACCTCATCCTCATTGTATTTAGGCTCAATACCAAGCACATTCATTGCTTCTTCAACAACCTGTGCTGCAATTGGTGCGCACAATGCACCGCCGCCCAAATCCTGATTTGGTTCATCAACAATAATAAGCATTGCAATTTCAGGGTTATCACTCGGAGCAATTGCACCAAAGGAAACAATGTATTTATCGCCCTCGCCCTCTTTTGATTCACCAAGCTTTGTTGAAGTACCGGTTTTTCCGCCTACGCTGTAACCGGCAACATAACCATTTTTACCGGTACCATTATCAACAACTGACTTCATCATTCCTCTGACGGTTTCAGAAGTTTCTTCACTGATAACCTGTCTTATAACCTTTGGCTCATTCTTTTTCACAGTTTTGCCGTCAGCATCAACAATTGATGATACAAGATAAGGCTGAAGCAGTTTTCCGCCGTTAGCAATAGCACAAAGACCTGTGCAAACCTGGATAGGCGTTAATGAGTTCGTCTGACCGAAGGAAGCTGATGAAAGCTCAACAATACCGTATTTTTCTTCCGGATAATACTGTGGTGCTGCCTCACCCGGAAGGTCAATGCTTGTTTTCTGCGTAAAACCAAAAGCATCAAAATATTTGAAATAATTATGCACACCAAGCTTTTGACCAACCGTAATGAAGAATGGGTTGCAGGAATTTTCAAGACCCTGTGTAAAAGTCTGTGTGCCGTGACCCGGATGATAATGACATTTCATTGTGTATTTATCAACCTTTATTGAACCTGTACAGTTAAATGAGGTATTAAGTGTAGCAACATTTTCCTCAATTGCTGCACAAGCTATAAATGCTTTGAATACAGAACCGGGAACATATGTATCACTTACTGTAAAGTTACGCCATTGATTCTGAACAGCCGTGCTTTCTGCTGTTTCTTTTTCTTTTTTGTCTTTTATTTTGGAAATTTGCTTTACACTTTTGTCATATGTCAGGCTGTAAGGGTCATTACAATCGTAATCAGGCAGGGAGGACATTGCCAGCACCTCACCTGTATTGCAGTTCATAACCACACCATAGGCACCCTTTGCCTGATACTCCTCAAGGGTTTCTCTCAAGCCTTTCTCGAGATAATACTGAATGGTTTGATTTAAGGTTGTTATAACCGAATTGCCGTCAGTTGCTTCAACCGAGGTTTCATAGTCGTCTGAAATGTTGTTTGAAAAAGCATCCTTTGCAGTTATAACTCTTCCGTTAGTGCCTGTAAGCTCCTCATCATAGTAGGCTTCAAGTCCTGCCAGACCCTGATCGTCAGCACCTGTAAATCCAAGAACCGGCGATGCAAGTGAGCCATAAGGATAATATCTTTTTGTAGCCTGCTCCATTCCGATACAGTTGAGCCTGTTTTCGGAAACAAATTCCGAAATTTTTTCCTTAACATTATTTTCGACTTTTTTCTCAATCATCTCGTAATGATTTTCAGCCTTTGTTTTTTCAAGCAGTTTTTCTTTCTCTTCTTCATCGTACTCAAAAAGCTCGCTGAATTTTTCGACGATAAGTGTGCGGCGTTTTTCGCTTTTTTCTTTTTTCGCCTCAATCTGCTCTTTTGTATCTGTATCAAGTATTTCAAGATCAATCGCCAGCGGATCTATGTAAATATTCCAGACTGTAGCCGACTGTGCAAGAATATTTCCGTCTGCATCATAAATCGTTCCGCGCATTGCTGAAATTTCAGTATCTTTAAGCTGCTGTGAATCAGCCTTTTGTGCAAGCTCCTCTCCGCGTGCAACCTGCAGGTATAAAACTCGTGCACCTGTTGTGCAAAGAAGAAAGATAATGGCAACTGCCAATATGAGCAATCTTTTGAGCATATTTTTGCTTGTGTTCATTTGCATAAAGCTTTCCTCCTCGCAATTGTTATCTTATTTATAAAAACTATATGAGAGTTAGTATTTCTAACTCTCAATATTTTACGCAAAATATTATTATATTATTACTGATTATTTTCCTCAAGCAGTCTGGCAACAACAGCCTGGCGCTCCTCCTTGTATTGAGAAACGTCAATATAACGTATTTGATTTGACTGCACTTTGGACATACCAAGCTTCTCAACCGCATACCTATCAATCATATTCATTGATACCAATGCGTTGAGTTCGCTGTTTATTCTTGTGTTTTCACTTTCAGCTATTGCCATCTGTGTTTCAAGATTTGAAATTTCATGGGTCAGTTCATTTTTTTTCGCATACGTATGCAAAACGCCGAAAAACATAGCAATTGACAATAGTGCCACAGTTGCTATCAAAATAATTTGCCTGAAGCCGATTCGTTGCTCCTGAAGCAATTGATTGCGGCTTTTTCTTTTTTTATTTTCCCTTACTTTAAGCTCACGCTTTGTTTGGGGTGTATACGCCGGTGCAGCCGATGACCTGTTCAAATCAAAGGCTTTTAAAGCATATGATGCATCACTTGAATATGAATAACGTCTGAAATCGCCTGTATTCGTCATCTGACTCACCTCTTTCCTTAATAAAATTAATATTTTTCAAACACGCGAAGGCGTGATGATCTTGCTCTGGGATTAACAGCCAACTCCTCCTGCGACGGAGCAATTGCCTTGAAAGCCTTGCCTTTGGGCTTGTTGCCGCAAACGCAGACGGGAAATTCCTTAGGGCAAATGCAGCCTTTGGTCCAATCCTTAAACCTTTCCTTAACAATTCTGTCCTCAAGCGAATGGAAGGTTATTATAGCTATTCTTCCGCCGCTTTTCAGGCTGTCAAACGCATCGTCAAGCGTAGATTTAAGCGCATCAAGCTCGCCATTCACTTCTATTCTTATCGCCTGAAAGGTTTTTCTGGCAGGATGGCTGTCACGCATTGCCTTTTGAGGCATTGATGCTTTGATTATATCAACCAGCTCAAAGGTTGTTTCAATAGGCTTGTCCTGCCTTGCTTTAACTATATTTGCTGCAATACTGCGTGAAAACTTTTCCTCACCATATTTAAATATAATATCGGCAAGCTCCTTTTCACTATAAGTATTGACTACATCTCTCGCACTCAAACCGCTTTTGCTCATACGCATATCAAGCGGCGCATCCTTATGGAACGAAAAGCCGCGGTCTGCAGTATCAAGCTGAAATGAGCTCACACCCAAATCGAGCAAAATGCCGTCAATTCCTGTAATATCAAGATGATTTAAAACGGATTTTAAATCAGAAAAATTACTTTGAACAATGGTAACATTATCAAGACCGCCAAGGCGTTCATTTAAAACCGAAATTGCATCAGGGTCACGGTCAACAGCAATCAGCCTTCCCGCTTTTTTTGCAATTTCGCGTGAATGACCTCCGCCGCCTGCTGTGCCGTCAACAATGATTTTGCTGCTATCAGCATTCAGGGCAGCTACAGATTCATCAAACAAAACACTTTTGTGAATAAATTCCATTATTCCCCGTTACCTTTCAGCTTGTCCATCAAATCGTAAATACCTTCACTATGGTTATAAGAGTTATATATTTTGTCATACTCATCTGTATTCCAGATTTCAATAACCTTGCCCTTGCCTTTAAACACAACTGTTGTTTCGTTTGTAAGCATAGCAGCCTCTTTAAGACGCTGATTAACAGTAAATCTTCCCTGTGCATCAAGCGTTGCCTCTTCTGCATTATCAAGAAAGCTGGTTGTTGCATCGTATTTCTGATTTTCGCTGCCATACTGCATTGATTCATAGGTTGCCTCAAAATGCTCAACCGGATATAGAGTAAGACACTTACAGCCCCTTACAGTAACAGCAACCATATAAAATTCTTTACCCAAACGCTCACGCCACTTGGTAGGGATAGAAAGACGACCCTTGGAATCAAGCTTATAGCCTTCAAGAGTACCAACAAACAAATGCATATTCTTTCTCTCCTTTCACAATTTTAGACGCACATTAATGGGATTTAATTGAATTTTATGGGATTTTATTGGAATTTGTGCCTCTACTACATTATAAATAGGGTAAAACCCATTGTCAAGGAAATTTTCCGGCGCTGTTATATTTGTAACAAAATTGTAATAATTATCACAGATAGTGTGTTCGCCCAAAGCTGCATACACAACGCTTGTTAAAATTAAATAGATATGATATAATTCAATAGAAATCTGCATATGACAGATTAAACAGATGCATATATAAAAAAGAGGTACGATTATGAGTGATTACAAATCAACCTGGCGAGAAAAAATAGGCTATGGTGTAGGTGCAATCGGGCTTGACTTAAGCTATGGTCTTTTTTATTCATTTTTAAGCTACTATCTGTCAAGCGTTTTAGGCTTGAAGGAAGCTTTTTTGCTTTTGCTTACACCAATTGCAAGAATATGGGACGGCATCAACGACCCTATGATGGGCACAATTGTTGATAATACAAAAACAAAGGCAGGCAAATACAGACCCTGGATAATTATAGGTGCCTTAAGCAATGCTGCAGTCCTTTTCTTACTTTTCACAAGCTTTGGGTTAAGCGGAACAAAACTATATATATACATAGGTATTATGTATATATTATGGGGTATGACCAATACCATGGCAGATATTCCATATTGGTCAATGGTGCCCTCTTTCACAACTGACCCGAAGGACAGAAATATGGTAGCAACAGTTGCAAGAACCTTCAGCGGTTTAGGACAGGGACTCATTACAATTCTGACCCCTATCATTCTTCCTGTTTTATCCACAGGTATGACTACCGACAAAGGCTATTCAGCATCAGGATTTTCACGCTGGGCAGGAATATGTGCTGTTTTACTTGTACTTTTTTCAACCATATGCGTTATTTCAACGAAAGAAAAGAATGTTATTTATTCAGAAAACAGCAAGTTTTCATTCAAAAAAATCTTTTCTGTTATTGCACATAACGACCAATTAATTGTATTTATGGTGGTTGCAATGCTTTCAAATGCCGGCTGGTATCTCACCTCGGGAACTGCTGTTTACTATTTCGCAGATGTTCTGGATGAGCCGAAAGCACAATCACTTTTCCAAACAATCGGAGCAGTCGGCTCTGTTCTGGGACTTGTAGTTATTCCGATTCTTTCAAAATGGTTCAACAAAAAAAACATATATCAGATTTCGCTTGTAGCAACCATACTGGGCTATATACTTATGTTTATTTTCGGCCCTGTTATGAAAAACACCATACTGCTTGATGTGGCATATATTATTTCCTCAACAGGTATAGCGTCTATGTTTGTAGGCCAAACCATTTTCCTTGCCGATATTGTTGACTACGGCGAGTACAAAACCGGAGAACGCAATGAGTCAATCACCTTTTCAATGAAAGGCTTTCTGCAAAAAATGGCATATACCATTCAGACCGTTGTACTTTTCGGCGGACTTGGAATTATGAATTATAACGAGCAGATAACCACAGGTGCAAAAACAATTAACGATGCAACCAAATCCGCAATAGGTGTAATTTGCTTTGCAATCCCGGCTGTTCTTATTACGCTTTCACTTATTGTATTTTCTAAAAAATTTAAAATTTACGGCGAGCTTGCAGATAAAGTTCACGACTATATTATAGAAAAAAGAACAGGGGCAGAATAAAATCCGCCCTTTATGCACAAAAAAGCATTGGTTCAATTTAGCTGAAGTACCGTGACGAAGTATTGGTTTCTCACAGAAACTGCAAAGCACTTAAAATCATTAAATTTTCAGATAGAATAAGGCACAAAAACCCCATAAGGCTTGACGCCTTATGGGGTTTTTTAACGCAATTATAGTTGAAAAGATAATGATTTTAAGCAAAACTGCGTTACGGCACTTCAGCTTTGACCAATGCTTTTTTATTTAACGATTAAGTTATTAGTTATGATGCTTATTCTGGCTGTTCATAATACCCTGACGGATACGGCGAACATCTGAAAGAGCCTTATAAAGTGAATCATCAATTGCAAGAAGTGTATCATCTGCATAATTGTTAACTGCAGTAAGCATATCTCTTGATTTATTCTGTGCTGTTGTAACCATCTCATTAGCCTGATTTGTTGCATTGCCGAGAATTTCTGAAGCCTGATTCTGTGCCTCTTTTACATAAGCATCGCCCTGCTCCTTGGCTCTGGCAATGATTTCAGCAGCTTCAGCCTGTGCAGTCTGTGTAATCTGATCTCTTGCAACAAGCTCACGAGCCTGCTCCTGTGCTTTTGCAATAATATCAGCAGCCTGCTTGTTAGCCTCTTCAAGAATTGAATTTCTTGAATCAACAATAGCCTTTGCCTGCTTGGTTTCCTGAGGCGTGTTTAAACGGATATCCTCAATAATTGTCTTAATCTTATCAACATCAACAGCATATTTTTTACTGAGCGGAATAGAGGTAGCGTCGTCAAGAACATCCTCTAAGTCTTCAAGCAAAATGTCAGTATTTGTCATTTTATTTATCTCCTTTACACCTTAAATTAATATCATTTACAATCGCTTTGGGAACATATGATGAAATATCACCGTTAAGGCTGCACACCTCTTTCACCATACTTGAAGAAAGAAACATATTTTCGCCCTTGGCGGTTAAAAATACAGTTTCAATCCTCGGATACAGACTTTTATTTATAAGTGCCTGCTGAAATTCATAATCAAAATCAGACACGGCACGAAGTCCCTTAACAATGGCAGCGGCGCCCTTTTGCTTTGCATAATCAACCAAAAGACCGCTGTATGTATCAACCACAATATTATTACTGCTGATACATTTATTTAATAATTCAATACGTTCTTCAACAGTAAAAGCTGATTTTTTGCTGCTGTTACTCATTACAAGAACAATAACCTGATCGAAAAGCTGTGACGCTCTTTCGATAATATCAAGATGACCCAGGGTTACGGGGTCAAAACTACCCGGACAAATGGCAGTTTTCATATCAGCTCTCCTTTCGGTAAAGAGTAAGCTTTGTTTTGCCATATCTTCTGCTTCTGTCAACCGACCAATTGCCGACTTTTTCCGGCAAATCTTCATTGGCCGATGTTTCGCAGGCAATAATTCCATCATCAGGCATTGATTTAACAAGTGCATTCAGACATTGTTCAGTCAAGCCTTTATTGTACGGCGGATCAAGAAATACAATATCAAAGGATTCACCGCGCATCAGGAATGATAAAGCATCGCTGAATACAACCCGTGCAGAATCACCCAGTTTACAATGTGAAAGATTACCTTCAACCACCTTTACAGCCTGCCTGTTATTCTCAATAAAAGTACAGCTTGCTGCACCGCGTGACAACGCTTCTATACCCAGCTGACCCGAGCCTGCAAAAAGATCAAGCACCTTTCTGCCCTCAAGCTCAAACTGAAGCATTGAAAATAAAGCTTCTTTAACAGATTCAGTTGTAGGTCTGGTGATATCCTCCCCCGGCAGCGTTTCAAGCCGTCTGCCTCTGGCGATACCTGTGATAACACGCATCATTTCATTACCTCTGAAGCTGACCGAAAGTAATTAAAAATGGGTATACTCCAGCCATTACTATTTAACATTATACAAACAACAGATTTATTAGTCAAGCCGATTAACATTATTTTTACAATTTGTGATAAAATTGATATATACTTTCTGCATTAGCAAGGCTGATTGTTTTCACCTCTGCAAGCTCCTCAATACTTGCATTTTTTATTGCTGCGACTGTTTTAAAATGCTTGAGCAAAGCTTTTGCCTTTGCATCACCTATTCCCTCAATTTTTGTCAGCGAGGTTGATAAGGTGCTTTTTTTATGCTTATTGTGATGATAGGTTATTGCAAACCTATGCACCTCCTCCTGAATTGAGGACACAAGGGTAAACACCTGCCTGTGCGAATGGATTTCAATTTCACCGCCGTTTAAAGCAATCGCCCTTGTACGGTGCTTATTATCCTTAACCATACCGAACACAGGAACATGAATTCCCATTGATTTTATTACAGGAAGCACAGCATTGACCTGCGGCTCACCGCCGTCAAGCAAAATCAAATCCGGCAGAATTTTAAAGGTGCTTTCCTCTTCATCATTATAATAGTGATTAAAACGTCTTGTCAGAACCTCTTGCATTGAGCCCACATCATTCTGGCCATCAAAACCTTTAATCGCAAAACGCTTGTACGCTTTTTTCATTGGCCTGCCGTTATGAAAAACGACCATACCTGCAACATTATCAGAACCGAAGGTGTGCGAAATATCATAGGACTCAATATATTCAGGCAGCTTTTCAAGTCCCAAAAGCTTTCGCAATTCCTCAAGTGTTGCCAGTTCCTTGCCAAGACGGCCTTGCTGCTGCGCAAGATGCTCATTCGCATTGCTTATGCACATATTCACGATGGCCAGGTGCTCACCCTTTTGCGGATGAATAAACTCAACCTTTTTTCCGCGTCTGCTTTCAAGGAACGCTTTAAGCAGTTCCTCATCAGCTATATCGCCATCAACCGCAATACGTGACGGAATACGCTGACGTATTGCGTAATACCGCTCAATAAGCTCAAATCTTGCCTGTGGTAAATCCTCAACAGCATCCAGCATCCAGTATTCTGTATCCGTAAGCTTCCCGTGTTCAAACCTTATAACCTCAAAGCAGGCCTTTTTGCTGGAATTTACAAGCGCAAAAACATCCTCTTCGGGAACATTTATTGAAACGACCTTTTGCTTTTCCTCCAGGTTTTTAATCGCCTTTATTCTGTCACGCAGCTTTGCCGCCTCTTCAAACTGCAGATTTTCCGAAAGCTCCAGCATTTGCTTTTCCATTTCGTGAACTGCCTTAATACTGCCGCCCTTAAGAAAAGCAATGGCATCACGAACATTATTGGCGTATTCTTCCTTATTTATACGAGCTGCACAGGGTGAGGAACACAATCCCATAAACCCATTAAGGCAAGGGCGGCTTTTTCCATAATCTCTTGGAAACTGCTTGCTGCACCTTGGAAGCTTGAATATTTTAAGTGTTTCCTCAACAGCTTGTCTTACAGAAAATGTAGAGGTATAGGGGCCTATATAAACTGCACCATCATCGAGCATTTGCTTGCATGCTTTTATACGCGGAAATTCGCCCTTTGTTATTTTTATATAGTTATATCCCTTATCATCTTTAAGTAAAATATTGTACTTTGGCTGATGCTGCTTAATAAGTGAGCATTCCAGCACAAGTGCCTCAAACTCGCTGTCGCAAAGAATGTAATCAAAATCATCAACATTTTCAACCATTCTTATAACCTTTAAGGAATGATTTGAGTGGGAACCGAAATAAGACGAAACACGATTTTTCAGTTTCTTCGCTTTGCCGATATAAATAATCTTTTTATCCTTGTTTTTCATTATATAAACGCCCGGCTGAAGCGGCAGTGCCATAGCCTTTTTTCGCAGTTCTTTTTCAGTCAAATTATCACTTCCTTATGGTTTGAAAAATGCATATTTAAAATCAGATTGAATAAATTTAATATTTCTTCACAAAATAATAATCAAAAACCATCCTATAATGATTATAACATATGATGATAAAATAATAAAGGTACTTGCCGTATGACAAGCACCTTTAAATAATTACGTACTAAAATTATTCTGTGAAACCACTCTTGATAAGAGCAACAAGACCCTCAACAGCAGCCTCTTCGTCAGAACCATCAGCAATAATGCGGATATCTGTGCCGCCCATAATGCCAAGTGAAAGCACACCTAAAAGACTCTTCGCGTTAACTCTGCGTTCTTCCTTCTCAACCCAGATTGATGACTTGAATTCATTAGCCTTCTGGATAAAGAATGTTGCAGGACGAGCATGTAAACCAACCTGATTCTCAACTTTTACATCTTTAACGAACATAACAATAACCTCTCATTCGTAAAATACTATATTTTGAACTACCATATAATTTATTTCTTTATACATATTATACCACCAAAATTAAATCGGTCAATATTATAAAGGCAAGTTCGTTTGACTTGTTAATTTCAAACAAAATGAACGCTGATGATTTGTGCAATTTTCACATAAAATTTTAATCTTTTTTTAAATTCGACAAAAACAATTTATCCGCCTTATCAAGCTGTGCATTCTCAAGCATATCAGGCCTGCGCGCAAGCGTACGCTGCAGCGATTGCTGTCTGCGCCATTTATCAACATTTGCGTGATGGCCTGACAGCAGAACCTGCGGCACTTCTCTGCCCTGCCATACAGACGGATGCGTATATTGAGGATATTCAAGAAGCGAATTATAATGGCTCTCCTCCTCAAAGCATTCATCATCACTCAAAACACCGGGCAGCATACGTGAAACAGAATCCGCAACAATAAGAGCAGGAAGCTCACCGCCTGTAAGCACATAATCGCCTACAGATATTTCTTCCGGCTCAAGGGCTTCAATAACACGCTCATCAATACCCTCGTAATGGCCGCACAAAAGTGCAATATTGTCAAGCTTTGAAAGTTCCTTAACCCTCTCCTGCGTTAAAGTTTTGCCCTGCGGAGTAAGATATATCAAATGCGGCTTTGCGCCGATTTCGCTGCAAAGTGCATTAAAGCAATCATAAATCGGCTGTGCCGTCATAACCATTCCCATTCCGCCGCCATAGGGTTTATCATCAACACGTCTGTGCTTGTCAAGCGTATAATCACGTATATCTATGCAATTAATCTCAACCTTGCCTGCCTGTCTTGCTCTGCCGATTATAGACTCGCTCATTACAGCATCACACATGGCAGGAAAAAGTGTTAAAATATCAATCCTCATCAAATAATCCCTTTATTTTTTTTATTCTTATTACCTTATATTCTGTATTAATTTCCTTAACAACATCAGGTATCGCAGGAATAAGCGTATGCTTGCCCCAGGATTCAATATCATAAATATCACAGGAACCGTAATTGAGCACATCCTGAACCTGGCCGTACTCCTCTTCGCTGTCAATATCCACAACATAGCAGCCGATTATATCAGCAATATAATTGGCACCCTCATCAATAACCGCATCATCACGATTTCCATACAGCACACAGCCTTTAAGCTGCTGTGCTTTTTCTATAGTATCTATACCCTCAAGCCTGATAATTGCCAAATCCTTTTGAGGACGGGCAGACAATAGCTTTAATGATTTTTCGCCTTTATCATCAAGATAAACTGTTTTCAATTGCTTTAAATAGTCAATTGAATCACACCAAAGCTGCAGCTTAAGCTCACCTTTAACGCCGTGCGTATTATTCAGCTTTCCTACTTCTAAATACTGTTTCATAAAACCACCGTAAATATTTAAAATACAATATATATAATAAATGCTCCTGCAAATAATTGCAAGAGCATTTTAAAGTTATTTGCTGTTATCGGCTATTGAAACAGGTAATGCTTATTTTCTCTTCATCAACAGTTTTTCGCCCTCCTGCACATAACCGATTTCCTTCAAAACATTTATTGAGATATTATAATACGCACATTTTAATTCTTTTATAAAGCTATCATCCATAATTTTCCGAATTAAATCATCCCTGCTTTGGCAATAATCCAGAAACGGAATTATATCGCTGTAAATAAATGCCTCTAATTCCTTATATAGTGCTTCCATATCCGTATTATCCGTTATCTCCCACCAAGTATCTTTTTTATATTTATCGGATATACACGCAGGCCGAATCCGCACAATACACTCATATTCCTTGAATCTTTTATTTTCAATCTTCCCCGTCTCAACGTAGTAACCGATATTAAATGTAAAACTGCAGCTATCCTTATCGTTATATAAGCTTTTCTGCAGATTAATGACTTTTCCGAGGTCGCCATTTTGAATAAGCCTGAAGTTTGAAGCCTCTTTTCTATAGTTTAGCGGTTTTAAAATAAGATATATCTTTTTTGCTAAATAATTAAACTTTTCAGCAGGTGTCATATAATTTTCATCAGACACTTTTTGTGTATTTTTTGAATTGCTGCTAATGCACTTTTTAAAAAAATCAATAATTCGCATAACACTACCTCAATTAAAAAGCCGTAATTCAAGCTTTGTGAATTACGGCTTTTTATCAGTCTATTTCGATAGAAATTCTATCATCGTTTCTTGTTGCTGCGGCACGCATAACAACACGTATAGCCTTGGCAATTCTGCCTTGCTTTCCAATAACTCTGCCCATATCATCTTCAGCTACATGAAGGTGATAAACAGTTACGCCCTCTTCGTTAGGTTCGCTAACATCAACAGAAACAGCATCGGGGTTATTAACTAATCCCTTTGTAATGTAAATTAACAAATCTTTCAAAGAAAACACCTCCCCTTTAAACTTTGCAATCAATAATCAAAGATTAAAGGATGCCTTCTTTTTTAAGAATGCTCTTAACAGTATCAGTTGGCTGTGCACCATTAGCAATCCACTTTTTAGCCTTCTCTGCATCAATCTTAATTTCAGCAGGGTCTACCATTGTGTTATATGTTCCGATTTCCTCAATGAAACGACCGTCACGAGGATATCTTGAATCTGCTACAACTACACGATAGAAAGGTGCCTTCTTTGCGCCCATACGGCGAAGTCTGATTTTTACTGCCATTTTAAATTACCTCCAAAAATATATATAAAAATTTATTTATCCAAACCAAAAAGCATTTGGTGAATACCTTATTATCTGCGATTAAAACCCAAACGGATTTGAACCGCCGCCGAATTTGCCCATCATTTTTTCTGCCATTTCGGGATTGGCCTGCATCATACGGCGCATTTTTTTACTCATTCGCGGAGTACCCTTTCCTCCGCCAAACTGCTTCATCATTTTCTGCATCTGCTTAAACTGTGCAAGCAGTTTGTTAACATCCTCAACCTGCATTCCGCAGCCTGCAGCAATTCTGCGCTTGCGGGATGGATTGATTATATCGGGATTTGTTCGTTCCTGCTTGGTCATAGAATAGATAATTGCTCTGAATCTGCCAAAAGCATTTTCGTCAATATCCTCATCCTTAATTTTTGAACCAATGCCGGGAATCATTTTAATTGTATCCTTAAGACTGCCCATTCGTTCAATCTGGTCAAACTGGTCAAGCAAATCATTAAGGTCAAACTTATTTTTTGCAAGCTTCTTTTCAAGCTCTGCCGCTTTCTTTTCATCAAGAGTCTGCTCTGCTCTTTCAATAAATGAAAGCACATCACCCATACCCAGAATACGGGAAGCCATACGTGACGGGTGGAAAGTTTCAAGATTATCAAGCTTTTCACCTGTACCCACAAATTTAATCGGCTTGCCTGTAACAGCTCTTACCGAAAGTGCAGCACCGCCTCTTGTATCACCATCAAGCTTTGTGAGAATAACACCGTCTATACCCAGTGTTTCATTAAAGCTTTTAGCTACATTTACAGCATCCTGACCTGTCATTGCATCAATAACAAGCAAAATTTCGTGCGGATGAACAGTAGAACGGATATTCTTAAGCTCCTCCATAAGCTCTTCGTCAACATGAAGTCTGCCGGCTGTATCAAGGAACACATAGTCATTGCCGTGATCCTTTGCATACTTAACTGCCTCTTCGGCAATTTTAACAGGATTTTCAGTTCCCATTTCAAATACAGGAACACCAACCTGCTCACCGACAACCTGAAGCTGTTTAATAGCTGCCGGACGATAAACGTCGCAGGCAACAAGTAAAGGCCTGTGGCCTTCTTTTTTGAGCTTAAGAGCAAGTTTTGCAGAGTGTGTAGTTTTACCGCTGCCCTGAAGACCGCACATCATAATGATTGTGGGGGGATGATTTGCAATAGCAAGTCTTGCCTCATTACCGCCCATAAGGTCAGTAAGCTCTTCATTAACTATTTTAATAACCATCTGGCCCGGTGTGAGCGACTCCATAACGTCGGCACCGATAGCTCTTTCGGTTACTTTTGCGGTAAACTCCTTTGAAACCTTATAGTTAACGTCCGCCTCAAGCAAAGCCAAACGGACTTCGCGCATTGCTTCCTTAACATCGGCCTCTGTTAATTTGCCCTTGGCACGCAGTTTTTTAAATGAATTTTCCAAGCGTTCGCTTAAGCCTTCAAATGCCAAGTAATCAACTCCTATACAAATGCGGCTGTAAAACCGCAAAGTTGCAGATTAAACTAATCCTCTTTAAGAAAGGATGCAAGTGTTTTAATTCGGGCAACATTATCGTTAATTTCCATAGAAAGTGAATGGTTAAGGTTATATATATTAATAGCCTCGGCACATTCAATAATTTCGTCAATGCCCTTTTTCATTTCGTTAAAACGCTTTGCAAGTCCCAAACGCTCTTCCATATCAAAAAGCTGGGCCTCGGCACGTTTAATTGAATCTCTTACACCCTGACGTGTTATGCCTTCATTTTCAGCAATTTCAGAAAGCGAAAGGTCCTCTTCATAATAATAAATCAGAAAATCGTGCTGCTTTTTTGTAAGCATTTCACCATAGAAATCCAGCAAAAAAGGTATTTCCAAATTCTTTGCCACAATTTTCTCTCCCTTCGCCAGTGTAAAGTATATAATCTTTACAGCAAAAGGTATTATACTAAAGAGCACACATTATGTCAAGTAAAAATCAAATAAAAATAAAAATTAAATTTCTCCCAAAAATCTTGACACAATCTATTGTATTACAGCCTTCAAGGCAAACAAAATATTGCACTTGCAAATAAAAATGCATAATGATTAGGCAATGAATAGAAATTTAATCAAAACATTGCAATAATTGTATATATCTATTATAATTTGATAGCAATAAAATTTTGAGAGGAACAAATGAAAACGAACAGAAAAGAAACATTTAAGTTTGCATTAAAAAAATCACTTCCGGTTTTATTCGGCTATCTGTTTTTAGGCTCTGCCTTCGGAATTATGCTATATGACGCCGGCTACAACTGGTTATGGGCGATTTTTATATCATTAATCGTATACGCAGGTTCAGGCCAGTTTTTGCTTGTAGAGCTGCTTTCAAGTGCAGCCTCTATCCCAACGGTTATTATTATGACCTTGTTTATTAACTCACGTCATATGTTTTACGGATTATCATATATTGAAAAATTCAAGCAGGGCGGCTGGCGGTATCTGTTTATGATTTACGGGCTTACAGATGAAACATACTCGGTAAACACCTCGTTTTCTTCAGTACCAAAAAACATAAACGAGCCACATGCAAGATTTTTAATCAGTATTTTTGATCATATGTACTGGATTTTAGGTTCGGTTATCGGCTCACTTGCAGGTCAGATTATACCATTGGATTTTACAGGTATTGACTTTTCAATGACAGCTCTTTTTGTAGTTATATTCATTGACTTAATGCTTGAACAAAAAGGCAGGCGCAAGCTGATAGGATTGGTTGGAATTATGTGTGCCATTCTTTGCCTCATCATTTTTAGAGCCGAAAAATTCCTTTTGCCGACACTTATTATTACCGTGGCAATACTTTCTGCCGCCAAGCCATACTTCGGCAAAGAAAAGGAGGTGCAGTAATATGCCCCTTCCCACTTCTCAAACTATCATTATAATCGTTGTAGCTGCAGCCTGCACCTTTGCAACCAGACTTTTCCCATTTGCCCTTTTCGGCGGTAAAAAAGAAGTTCCTAAATTTATAAAATATATTGGCGATATTCTTCCGGTTGCAATTATAGGCGTATTAATTGTATATTGCCTGCGCGATTTTACAGGCGGTAATAAAAACATTATTCTGCCGCAGATTATTGCCGTAGCTGCCACAGCACTCGTCCATTTGTGGAAACGAAATACGCTTTTGAGCATAGCAGTCGGAACAATAGGCTATATGCTGCTTATCCATTTCGTTTTTATTTGATTGATTAAATATGATAAAAGACTTGCTCTCATATAAGAGCAAGTCTTTTTTATTACATCCTTATAAATCCTGCAAATCCGCAGCCGTTATATCGTTTTCAAGATTATCCCTTGCCAAATCATTGTCAATAACAGCATACGCATCTGAAATAGGTTTTTCGCCATTATCCTTTTTAGAATAAGGTCTTACATGGTAAACCTTTTGTGAAGGCGGATTCGTGCCTGCAATGATAGGACGTGCTTTTTCTTTTGAGCACTTTGCCTTACCCTGAATTTCAGGAACTGCCGGAGCAGAATTTCTTGGTTTCGTATGCGTTCGTTCAGGTCGTTTCATTCCCTGCTTTGCCATTTTTATCACCTCAATGATAGTTTAACCCGGCAAAATAATTATATAACAGCAGTTAAAATTTATTTGAATGCAAACTGCGCATACCCATCATCATTAAATGATACATTTACTATTTTTTTTGCTTTTTTTCCGTCTTTGAATGTAACAATAATTGTTATTTCATCTTCCGGCAGATCACACATATTCATATCAGGATTTTCACCATAAGCGCTTAATGCAGTCTCCGGCATATAGGAGACAAAGCCTTTCAATGATGCCTTATAATCCTCATTCATATTATCAGTTGATACAGGATACATTTTCACGGTAATCCCGTCTGCTGAATCCTCAAATCCTGTCTGCTGAAAATAATCTTCTTCCCAGTTAGTGGTATTATACAGGAAGAAAGCATAGTCCTGTGAATCATTATCAGGACCTAAATAATCACAACTTTTACCGAAGTATACCCAATAATCTCTAATATTTGCTTCATCGTTAAAATACTTTGAAACATCGTGATTTTCCATATACTTTTTCAAAGCAGTTTCTTCAGGATTCATCATTGAGGAATGAATATAACCTTTTACCAGTTCAACATCTTCATCGGCAACAGGTATTATAACATTGTAAAAATTCTGATTTTGAATATCATACTCCATTTTCAAAATATCATAATACATAAAGCTGCCGTTTTTCGATTTATACGCAACGTTATCAATATCATCACCTGTAACAGCAAAACCACCCGAATCCGAAGTACCTACTGTACCTTCATTACCGTCTTCTGTTTGCTTATCAATATATTCTATACATATTGAGGGAAATAGTAATGTATCATCACTGATTTCCTCGCTTATCGGAATATCGTCCGACGCATCAACAACCATTACAGAAAACGGTCTGTCAACATAGGTATTTTGATTTTTATATTGTATACCGCCAAAGCACCCTACAGCAAGTGCCAGAGCCAATGCACCACTCAACACAGCCTTAAGGGGAACTTGTTTTTTTCTTTTCTCCTTAATATCAGCAAGTATTCTTGTTTGCATATACATATCAGGTGCAACATCATCAAACGCTTTTTTAAATTTTGTATCACTCATATCTATATTCCTCCAATTCATTTTTCAGCAGCTCCCTGCCCCTTTTCAAGCGCATTTTAACTGCTGATTGACTGATTTTAAGTATTTTTGATATTTCTTCAGTAGTCAGCCCTTCGTAATAATACAAAAATATTGCTGTCTTGTAATTCGCAGGAAGTGCTTTTATCTTTCTGCTTATATCAAGAGCCTTGACCAAATCCTGCTGTTTATCCTCTGCAAGCTCTTCATTGAGCTCACAGTTGTTTTTTCTTGAAGAGGATTTAAGTACATTCTTACAATAATTTTGTGTAACACGAATAAGCCATGCCTTTTCATGCTCCTCATCGGAAAATTTGGGTGCACAGTATAAAAGCTTCATAAAGGTATTCTGTAAGGCATCCTCTGCATCCTGCGTGCTGCATAAGTGAAGAAATGCGATTCTGAAAAGTAATTTTGAATATCTTTCGTATTTTTGTCTGAATATATCGTCGATATTATCATTTCTCATTTTGGTCTTTTTTCCTCCCTTCACCCATAACACAATTCAAGGCTGCAATCGGTCACATAAAATTGAAAAAATAAAAAGACCTGCTGACTGAAAATCAGCAGGTCACATAATCGCTTCAAATATTAAGCTAACAAAATAAAAGTTTTATTTTGCTTTGGTTTCACAATAAAGGCAGCGATATGTACCTTTATCATCAACAAGTGTAAACACGTGGTCAATATCTTCATTATTGCAGATACACCTTGGATTTGAGCACTTGATTACATTGGTCATTTTTTTTGGAAGTGAAAGTGATTTCTTCTCAACAGACTGACCGTTTTTAATAATATTAACAGTTATATTTTTATCAATATAGCAGAGCACATTCAGATTAATATCAATCAAATCATTGATTTTTATAATGTCCTTTGCGCCCATCTTTTCGCTTTTCGCATTCTGAATGATTGCCACCTGGCAATTAAGCCTTTCAAGATGAAGCGTATTATAAACCTGCATGCCCTTGCCAGCTGCTATATGGTCAAAAACGATGCCGTTTTCAATTTCGTCAATCTTCATGAAAGAGCACCTCCCCATTTAAGAAGCGTCATAATCAGTGCCATACGAATATATTTACCGTTAAGGGCCTGAACAAAGTATTTTGCTCTTGGATCATCATCAACCTCTGTTGCAATTTCATTGACTCTTGGCAGAGGGTGCATAATCGTTAAATCAGATTTGGCAGTTTTAAGCTTATCAAGATCAAGCACAAAGGCATCCTTATGCTTTAAATATTCATCTTCAGAAAAGAATCGTTCACGCTGAATACGGGTCATATATAGGATATCAAGCTGATCCATAGCCTGCTCCATTGTTTCAACCTCTTCATAGCTGCTTTCAGACTTATCGAGCACATCGCTTTTGATATAATCCGGAACAGACAGCTCTTTGGGTGAAATAAGCACAAATTTTACATTTTTATATCTGCTCATTGCCTTAATGAGTGAATGAACTGTTCTGCCGAATTTAAGGTCACCGCACAAGCCGATTGTAAGATTATCAAATCTGCCCTTTTCACGATATATTGTCAAAAGGTCGGTAAGCGTTTGTGTGGGATGCGAATGGCCGCCGTCACCGGCGTTAATAATCGGCACACTGCTTTTAAAGCTTGCCACACGGGGTGCCCCTTCAAGCGGATGGCGCATAGCAATAATATCAGCATAGCAGGAAACCATTCTTGACAGTATCCTCAACGCTTTCACCCTTTGATGCAGAAGATGATCCTGCCTCTGAAAAACCGAGCACATTGCCGCCAAGCTCCATCATTGCTGCCTCAAAGGAAAGGCGTGTTCTTGTTGACGGCTCAAAGAAAAGTGTTGCAAGCTTTTTGCCGTCACAGATATGAGCATATTTTTCCTTATTATCAATAATATCCATAGCAATCGCTATCATATCATCAATTTCTTCCAAAGAAAGATCAGTTGTATCAAGCAAATGTCTCATTTTAGTTTCCTTCCGATTCATCCTTTGCACCGTTAATTTCAAGATATTTCTTTATACGTTCAACATTTTCACGGTTTTTTTCATCCTCTTCAAGATATTCAATAATATCGTAAACATCCACAACGGAATATACAGGGAAACCGTATTCCTCGCCAACCTCTGCCATTGCAGATTTTTCTGTTTTGCCCTTTTCCTTACGGTCAACCATAACAAATACGGCCGCAACCTTTGTGCCCTCAAGGCCTGAAAGGATGGACATACTTTCTCGGATTGCTGTGCCTGCAGTGATAACATCCTCAACAATAACGATTTCCTCGCCCTGCTTTGGTGTATAGCCTACAAAAACACCGCCTTCGCCGTGATCCTTTTCTTCCTTACGGTTGAAGAAGAACGGAACATCCAGTCCCTTCTTTGCAAGAGCTACGGCAACTGAAACCGCAATCGGAATTCCTTTATATGCAGGTCCGTAAAGCACAGTCTTTTTATTGCCTACCTTTTCAAAATAAGCTTTGGCATAGAACTCGCCTAATTTCTGAATCTGCTCACCTGTTTTAATGTCGCCGGCATTTATAAAATAAGGGATTTTTCTTCCGCTCTTTGCAGTGAAATCACCAAATTTCAAAACGCCTGCACCCTCTAAAAATTCTATAAATTCTCTTTTATAACCTTCCATTGCCATTCTCCTTATCCTACAAATTCATTTACACATCTGCGATATGCTGCAACAGGGTCTTCTGCTGCCGTAATCGGTCTGCCGACTACGATATAATCAGAGCCGATTTCCTTAGCCTTTGCAGGCGTTGTAACTCTTACCTGATCACCAATATCACCGTCTGCAAAACGCACACCCGGTGTTACAGTCATAAATGCCTTGCCGCAACTGTCCTTAACCATACCTGCCTCAAGCGGCGAGCATACAACACCGTCAAGCCCTGCTTCCTTTGCATTATTTGCATACTTAACAATTGTATCGTTGATTGACGCATTAATAAGCAGTTCATTCTGCATTCTTTCCTCACTTGTTGAGGTAAGCTGAGTAACAGCGATAAGAAGAGGTCTTGTGCCGTCCTCACGTGTCAGTCCTTCAAGTGCAGCCTTCATCATATCAATTGTACCTGCTGCGTGCAGATTGGTCATATCCACATCAAGCTTTGAAAGCACAGCCATTGATTTTTTTACAGTATTTGGAATATCGTGGAGCTTGAGGTCAAGGAAAATCTTGTGTCCCCTCTTCTTAATCTCCTTAACGATTGACGGACCCTCTGCATAGTAGAGCTCCATACCGATTTTTACAAATGGCTTTTCCTCAGTAAACTTGTCGAGGAAATCAAAGGTAGCCTGTGCAGATGAAAAGTCACAGGCAATAATTACGTCCTTACCCATTAATCAATCACTCCTATTATATCACTTAATTTATCTATACCGAGCTTTTCACATTCAGCAGGAAGAGACTCGATTATATTCTTACAGGCATACGGGTCAACCAGATTTGCTGCACCCACCTGAACAGCAGTTGCACCTGCCATCATCATTTCAATTACATCCTGAGCAGTGGAAACACCGCCGCAGCCCATAACAGGGATATTGCAAGCCTTAGACACCTGATACACCATTCTGACAGCTACAGGGAAAATTGCGTCGCCGCTGAAGCCGCCCATCTTATTTGCAATCACAGGCTGACGTCTTTTTAAGGTCAATACGCATACCGAGCATTGTATTAATTAAACAAATGCCGTCTGCGCCTGCCTCTTCACAAGCCTTTGCGATTGATACGATATCCGTAACATTCGGCGAAAGCTTAATAAATACAGGCTTTGTGGTTACAGCCTTTACTGCCCTTGTGACCTCAGCCGCACAGGCAGGGTCTGTTCCAAAGCTCATTCCGCCGCCGTGTACATTGGGACAGGAAACATTAACCTCCAAAATACCGACCTGCTCTTCCTTATTAAGGAGTGCACAGGTATAGGCATAATCCTCAACTGAAAAGCCTGAAACATTGGCAATAACAGGCTTATGGAAATAGTTTTTCATTTGCGGCAACTCGTGTTCAATAACGTGGTGAACGCCCGGATTCTGCAGACCCACTGCGTTAATCATACCGTTTTTACATTCCGCAATTCTCGGCGTAGGATTGCCGAAACGTGCATCCTTTGTTGTACCCTTAAAGGAGAAGGAGCCGAGTATATTGATATCATAAAAATCCTTGAATTCATTGCCGAAGCCGAATGTACCTGATGCAGGAACAACAGGATTATCCATATACATACCTGCAAGATTTACAGACAAATCTACCATATAATCTCCTCCCTTTCAAGCACAGGACCATCCTTGCAGATTCGCTTGTTACCATACTTTGTTTTGCAGGAGCAGCCCATACAAGCACCGAAGCCGCAGCCCATTCTCTCCTCAAAGGAATACTGACCTGATGTTTTGACAGTGTTCTCAATTGCCTTAAACATAGGCATCGGACCGCAGGTATAAAAATAATCATAATTATCAGGAAAAGCATCTGTTACAAAGCCTTTTATACCGTATGAGCCATCTGCAGTAGTTACCTTTACATCTGCACCGAGTGCCTTGAATTCATCCTCATAAAAAACCTCATCCTTGGTATTGAAGCCGAGAATCACGGTTGGGTGCTGGCCTGCTGCAATGAGCTTTTTAGCAAGATTATACATCGGCGGAACACCTACACCGCCACCGATAAGCAAAGGTGCTTTGGCATCGGCTATTTTGTAGCCGTTGCCAAGTCCTGTAAGAACATCAAGCTCCTCGCCTGCAGCCATAACAGACATATCTTCTGTTCCGCTGCCCACAACCTTGTATATAATTGTAATGGTGCTTTCATCATAATCACAGACAGATATAGGTCTGCGCAAAAATTTGCCGTCAAGCTTAATATTAATAAACTGACCGGGAGCCGTAATATACTGTGTATCGCCCTGCAACACCATTTTATATACGGATTTTGCAATATTTTCATTAGATAAAATTTTGTAAATATTTTGCTTATACATATTTATTTCCTTACTCTGCATCTATTGTTGATACACCGAGTGTAATCTCCTCAAGCACATCAAGCAGAACCTTTACTGTATCCAGCGAGGTAAACATTGTAACATTATTTTCAACAGCCGCACGTCTGATTTCCGAACCGTCGGAATGAGAATCACCTGCGTTAATATCGATTGTATTGATTACATAAGCAATATGACCCTGACGCAATGCCATTAAAATTTCGTCACTTTCATCAATGGTGAGCTTCTGCCTTACCCTTGTGCGGATACCGTGTGATTTAAGATATTTTGCTGTACCCTCTGTTGCCTCAATATTAAAACCGAGGTCATAAAATCTTTTAATCAGAGGAAGTGCTGTTGGCTTGTCCTGGTCAGCAATTGTAACAAGAACTGTGCCATAGTTTGCAACATTAAGGCCTGAAGCCTGAATTGCCTTATAAAGTGCTCTTGTGAGCTTTTTATCATATCCGATTGCCTCACCTGTTGATTTCATCTCAGGCGAAAGATAGGTGTCCATACCCTTGAGCTTTGAGAAAGAGAACGCAGGCGCCTTTACGTACCAACGCTCTTTTTCTGCAGGATAAACCTCTGTTATACCCTGTTCCTTAAGTGAATGGCCTAAGATAACCTGTGTGGCAATATGAGCCATAGGAACGGAGGTTGCTTTTGAAAGGAACGGAACTGTTCTTGAAGAACGAGGATTTACCTCGATAACAAAAACATCGTCATTATCATCGGCAATAAACTGAATGTTGTAGAGACCTACAATTCCGATTGCTTTACCGAGACGGACTGTATAATCCAGTATTTTATCCTTTACCTCCTGTGATACGGAGAAGGTCGGATAAACAGAGATTGAGTCACCTGAGTGAACACCTGTTTTTTCAACGTGCTCCATAATACCCGGAATGAATACATCCGTGCCGTCGCATATTGCATCCACTTCAAGCTCTCTGCCCATAATATACTTATCAACAAGCACGGGCTGCTCGGTATTGATTTCAACAGCGGTCTGGAGATAATGCCTCAAGGATTCCTCATTGGCAACAATCTGCATTGCTCTGCCGCCTAAAACAAATGACGGACGAACCAGAACAGGATAACCGATTTTGGCTGCAACACGCACGCCCTCTTCGATATCAGTTACAGCAAGACCTGTCGGCTGCGGAATACCAAGCTCTTCCATAATTTTTTCAAAGCTGTCTCTGTTTTCGGCTCTGTCAATCGCTTTAACATCTGTTCCTATAATCGGAACACCGAGTGCATCAAGCGGAGGCGCAAGGTTAATTGCCGTCTGACCGCCCAGGGATACAACGATACCCAAAGGATTTTCAAGCGTGATTATATTCATAACGTCCTCAACAGTAAGCGGCTCAAAATAGAGCTTGTCCGAGGTTGTATAATCCGTCGAAACCGTTTCCGGATTATTATTAATAATAATAGCTTCATAGCCTGCATCACGGATTGACCAGATTGCGTGAACGGTTGAATAGTCAAACTCAACACCCTGACCGATACGAATCGGACCTGAACCAAGAACAATAATTTTCTTTTTGTCGGATACTATAGACTCATTTTCATCCTCATAGGTTGAATAGAAGTAAGGAACATAGGAATCAAACTCCGAAGCACAGGTATCAATCATTTTGTAAACAGGCATAATGCCGTTTTCTTTTCTTAAATTGAATACCTCGGCTTGTGACATATTCCACACCTTGCCGATATATTCATCGGAAACACCCATTTGCTTTGCATCTTTAAGCGTTTCAATATCGCCGATATTTTCTTTTAAAGGTGTTTCAAAATCAACAATGTTCTTGAACTTTTCAAGGAAGAACATATCAATCTTAGTTGCATTATAAATTCTGATAAGGTCAACACCCAGACGAATAAGCTGTGCGATAGCAAAGAGTCGATCATCCGTACCGTTCTTAATATATTTCAGAAGTTCTTCTTCTGTATAGGTGTCAAACTTTTTATCATAAAGATGGCAGACGCCGGTTTCAAGAGAACGCACAGCTTTAAGCAGGCTTTCCTCCATTGTTCTGCCGATTGCCATAACCTCACCGGTTGCCTTCATCTGCGTATTAAGAGTGTTATTGGCATCTGCAAATTTATCGAATGGGAAACGTGCAATCTTGGTTACAACGTAATCCAGAGTAGGCTCAAAGGATGCCGGCGTATTTGCAATCGGAATTTCATCAAGGTGCATACCTACTGAAATCTTAGCAGATACTCTTGCAATAGGATATCCTGATGCCTTAGATGCAAGAGCAGATGAACGTGAAACTCTTGGGTTAACCTCAATAAGGTAATACTGGAAGGAATGCGGATCAAGTGCAAACTGAACATTGCATCCGCCCTCAATCTTAAGTTCTCTGATAATCTTGAGTGCCGAATCACGGAGCATATGATACTCTTTATTTGTAAGGGTCTGTGACGGAGCAACAACAACCGAGTCACCTGTATGAACACCGACAGGGTCGATATTTTCCATATTACAAATGGTGATTGCAGTATCATTTGCATCACGCATTACTTCGTACTCAATCTCTTTATATCCCTTAATGCTCTTTTCAACAAGCACCTGATGAACAGGTGAAAGTGCAAGCGCATTTTTCATCATCAGCATAAATTCTTCTTCATCATCGGCAAAGCCGCCGCCTGTACCGCCGAGCGTAAAGGCAGGACGAAGAACAACAGGAAAGCCGATACGCTTTGCAGCCTCAAGGCCGTCCTCGAGGGTTTCAGCAATTTCACTTGGAAGAACAGGCTCGCCAAGACTTTCACAAAGCTCCTTGAAAAGCTCTCTGTCCTCTGCTCTTTCAATTGCCTCAAACTTCGTGCCGAGTATCTCAACATCACATTCCTTAAGCACGCCCTTCTTGGCAAGCTGTACTGCAAGGTTAAGACCTGTCTGACCGCCCAATGACGGAAGAATGGCATCAGGTCTTTCGTGGCGGATAATACGTGCCACATATTCAAGATTCAAAGGCTCCATATAAACCTTGTCGGCAATATCCGTATCCGTCATAATTGTGGCCGGGTTTGAGTTGATAAGTACAACCTCATAACCCTCCTCACGAAGTGCAAGGCAAGCCTGTGTACCTGAATAGTCAAATTCGGCAGCCTGCCCGATAACAATAGGACCTGAGCCGATAACAAGTATTTTATGGATATCCGTTCTCTTAGGCATTCTGACCTACCTCCTTTTCCATTAATGCAATAAATTCATCAAAAAGATACGCACTGTCCTGCGGACCCGGTGCACTCTCAGGATGATACTGAACTGAAAACAGTTTGTTCTTTTCAGACTTAACGCCTTCTGCAGTATCATCAAGCAAATTCTTATGTGTAAGTGTAAGCTCTGTATTTTCAAGTGATTTAACATCTACCGCATAGGAATGGTTTTGAGAAGTAATCTCAATCTTACCTGTTGCCATATTCATTACAGGATGATTACCGCCTCTGTGACCGAATTTCATTTTAAAGGTTTTGGCACCCAAGGCAAGAGAAATCATCTGGTGGCCAAGGCAAATTCCGAAAATAGGGAGCTTGCCTTTAAGCTCTTTAACAACACTTATTACCTCCTGCACATCCTCCGGGTTACCGGGACCGTTTGACAAAAACAAACCGTCAGGTCGCATATTCAGAATTTCCTGTGCAGTAGTATTGTAAGGCACAACTGTAACATTGCATCCCTTTTCATTAAGCTTTCTTATAATGTTCATTTTTATGCCGCAGTCAACTGCAACAACATCATATTTATGATTCGGAGTACGTGAATACCAGCGTTTTTTACAGCTTACTCTTGATACCATATCTGTCGGAATATTATACGCTCTTACCTTTTCAATCGCCGTCTCATAAGGAACATCGGCATCACAGATAAGCACCTTTTGTGAGCCCTCGTCACGGATTATTCTGGTAATCTTTCTTGTATCAACACCGCTTATTGCAGGAATATCATATTCATCCAGAACCTCCGAAAGCGTTTTGGTATAACGGAAGTTGGACGGCAAATCATTATATTCACGTACAATAAGGCCACCCATTGTGGGCACCTTTGTTTCATAGTCCTCATCGGTTACACCATAATTACCAATCAGTGGATAGGTCATACACACCATTTGATCAGTATAGCTTGGGTCGGAAATAATTTCCTGATAACCCACCATTGATGTATTAAATACAATTTCATTTACAGCCTCTTTATCAGCACCAAAGCCGTAGCCGTAAAATTCCTGACCGTTTTCAAGAACAATTTTTTTGTTATACGGTTTCATAAACAATCTCCCCTTTTAATATAGTTAAAAGGTTTTCACCCTGCACATTCCATCCCTCAAAGGGTGTTGACCTTCCCATAGTAACAAATTTATCCGGGTCAACAACCCATTGTTTATCAGCATCAATAAGTGCTAAATCAGCACTTTCGCCAACTTTTATTTCACCGCCGGCAATGCCAAAAATCTCCCTCGGCCTTACAGACATCATTTCAACAAGCTTTTCAAGCGTGATTACACCTGTTTTGACTAGCTTTGTATTTAAGACAGCAAAGGCAGTTTCAAGCCCTACAACTCCCATTGCCGATTTCTCAAGACCTCTTGATTTTTCATCTGCCGAATGGGGGGCATGGTCAGTAGCTATCACATCAATGGTGCCGTCAAGCACACCCTCAATCAGTGCATCCCTATCCTGTGCAGATCTTAAAGGCGGGTTCATTTTAAATCTACCATTTTCCTGTAAATCCATATCACACATTGTAAGATAATGCGGCCCCGTCTCACAGGTTACACGAACACCGCGAGCTTTTGCCTTTCTGATAATATCAACACTTTCCTTTGTTGATATATGGCAGACATGGTACTGACAGCCTGTTTCCTCTGCAAGACGGCAGTCACGCTCAATCTGTGCCCATTCAGACTCTGAACAAATACCCTTATGATTATGGTGTCTTGGCATACACACCGTCGTGAATATATCCACCCTTTAAAAGGTCATTAACCTCACAATGTGCAGAAATAATTTTTCCAAGCTTTGCACATTGCTCCATTGCACTTCGCATTAATTCTTCAGTCTGAACACCTGTTCCGTCATCTGAAAAACCAATTACACGGTCTGCCATTGAAGCAAAATCAACAGTTTCGCCAACACCTTTTCTGCCTTTTGTTATCGTTGCAAAAGGCAAAACATCAATGACTGCATCTTTATCAATTATATCGGTCTGCACCTTGAGATTTTCCATACAATCAGGTGCAGGATTAAGATTAGGCATTGTGCAAAGCACATTATAGCCTGCCCTTGCACCTGCAGCAGAACCGGTTTTTATCGTTTCCTTATAAGAAAAACCGGGCTCACGAAGATGTGTATGAACATCAACGAAACCCGGAATTAAGAAATACTTATCCTGTGCATCAACAACACGGTCAACGCTTTCCGATAAAATAGAAACAGCAAGGCTATGAATTCTTCCGTCTTTAATAAGAACATCGGACTTCTTAAATGTTTTGTCTATATATGTCAAAGCATTTTTTATAAGCAAAGTCATCATTCGCAATCCTTTCTGTATTCAGGGAGAGGAAATCACTCCCACATTTCAACTCATTATAATATATTTATACCTCATAAGTCAACATAAAAATATATAATATACCTATTTACTTTATTTTACATTTATAATATAATTAATTTGATTTTTTCAAAATGGGGGCATATTTATGAAGCTTGCGGTTATAGGCGGCGGTGGCGTTCGTTCAATGTTTCTTGCCAAAAGTATTGCACAAAAAGCAAGTGAGCTGAAAATTGATGAGCTCACCTTTATGGATAATAATGAGGAAAAACTCAATATATATGGCAAAATGGCCAAAAAGGTAGCGGCTCTTTTATGTGATGATTTAAAATTCACTCTCACAACAGATACAAAAGAAGCCGTTGAAGATGCCGATTATGTTATAACCACCATACGTGTGGGCGGTGATGATATGAGGGTGCAAGATGAACGAATCGCCCTTGATTTAGGTATTCTGGGTCAGGAAACTACAGGTGCGGCAGGATTATCCTTTGCAATGAGGAGCATAAGTGCACTTGAAGAATATTGCAAGCTTATAAAAGAATATGCCAAGCCCGGCTGCAAGGTATTTAATTTCACAAACCCTGCCGGAGTAGTCAGCCAGACACTGCGTGATATGGGTTATGATTTTACATACGGAATATGCGATGCACCCAGCGGTATGCTGCGCAGCTTTGAAAAGCTTTATAACGCTGAAGAAGGCAGTGCCAAGGGTGAAGTTTACGGTCTTAATCATCTTTCATATTTCAACTCAATAACCATTAACGGCAACGAAATTATGAATGCACTTATTGAAAATGATGAGGCATATACAAGCACAGATATGCGTTATTTTGAAAAAGAGCTTTTAAAAGAGCGCGGCGGAATTTTAAATGAATACCTCTACTATTTTTACTATCGTGAAAAGGCGGTAGAAAATATACTTAAAGCCGATAAAACACGTGGTGAGCAAATCTGTGAAATCAACAAAAAAATGACTGAAGAGCTCAAGCGTGTTGATATTGACAATGAATTTGAAAAAGCATTAAAAATATTTGAATATTGGTATGGCGAGCGTGAAAACAACTATATGGCATCCGAAACAGGCGTAAAGAGAAAAGCTACCTGGCATTTTGATATATACGAAAAGGACTCCGGCGGTTATGCAGGCGTAGCACTCAAATTTATTGAAATCGCGCAAAGCAACAAAAGCGATTCCATGATTTTATGCGTTCCAAACGGCAATGCAATTGACGGACTCGAAGAAAACGATGTTGTTGAAATCACATGTGATATTACTGCCAACGGAGCATTCCCGCACAAATTCGGCAAGGTTGATGCGCAAAACCTTGAGCTTATCAGACGAGTTAAAATATATGAACGCCTGGCAAGCAAAGCCATACGCGAAAAATCAAAGCAGGCTGCCGTTGAAGCACTTACCCTTCATCCGCTTGTAAACAGCTATTCTTTAGCAAAGCAGCTTGTTGAAAAATATATGAAATTAAATAAAGATTACATAGGAGAGTGGAAATAATGGCATTTATCGCAGGTGCAGGAGCAACAAATGTTGATTTACTATATCAGGGCTTTGACAGGCTTGCCGATGTCGGCGAAGAACTTTACTGCAATGACTTTTCTCTTCAGCTCGGAGGAGGATTGCCTGCAACACTTATCAATCTCGGCAGACTCGGTATTGAAACCAAAATAGCAACAGAGCTTGGTCATGATATATTCTCGGAATTTGCAAAAAACAAATTTATCGAAAACGGCGTTGAGCCAGCAAATCTTTACAGCGGCGATAAAATACCGCTCAACATTACCTCAGCAATCATTCTTCCTAAGGACAGAACCTTTTACAGCTACGGCAAAGGAACAATTGAGCCTGATGAAAAGGCTATGGAAACCTTTTATACTATTGCAACAGGCTCAAAAATCTGTATGATGCAGCTTGGCGGATTTCTTCCTGTTTATAAAAAGCTTAAGGAGGAGGGTACAATTCTTGTGCTTGATACCGGCTGGGACGATGAAATGAGCTTTGAAAAATATGACGAGTATCTGAGCATAGCAGATTACTATACACCAAACAGAAAAGAAGCACTCAGAATAACAGGCACTGACAATGAAAAGGATGCTGCCTATGCACTGAAAAAATATTTTGACAAAGTCGTAGTCAAGGTTGATGCAGACGGCTGTATCGGTATTGACGGTGATGATTATTTCTTCTGTCCGAGCATTGAGGAATTTAAAAATGTGGACTCAACAGGTGCAGGAGACGCTTTCCTTGCAGGCTTTATGTATGGACTTTTTTATGATTATCCCCTTAAGGACTGCATTGAATATGGTAATATAACAGGCGGAAAGGCTGTAACAGCCGTTGGTGCTTTAAGCGCTTACGTCAATGAAAAGGAACTGAATGAATACAAAACCAAAGTTTACAACAGCTGATAAAATGGTATGATAGTTAACACAGGCATGAGGACGGATATACCGGCCTTCTATTCAAAATGGTTTATGAACAGAATTAAGGAAGGTTATGTTCTTGTACGAAATCCTTATAATCCTTCATCCGTTACAAGATATAATCTGAATCCCGAGGTTGTTGATTTAATTGCATTTGGCACCAAAAATCCAAAGCCTATGCTGGATTATTTGGAGGAATTAAAAAATTTTCATCAATTCTGGTTTGTTACAATAACGCCTTACGGAAAGGATATTGAACCAAATGTCCCTGATAAAGAACGTGTTATGGATGCATTCAAACAGCTGTCAGATAAAATTGGTGCTGATTGCACAGTATGGCGGTATGACCCTATACTTATAACTGAAAAATATTCTATCGACTTTCATATCAAAGCTTTTGAAAGAATGGCACATAGTCTTGCCGGCTATACACATACCTGTATTATAAGCTTTATTGATATATACAAAAAGGTGGTTAAAAACTTTCCACAGGCTAAAGAGGTTTCATGGAATGCGCAAATTGAAATCGTTAAGGCTTTTTTTGAGATTGCTGAAAAATACAAGTTAAAAATCAAAGCCTGTGCCGAGGACAGCCGACTTGAACAATACGGCATAGACTGCAGCGGCTGTATGACCATTGAAACCTTTGAAAATGCATTGAATTGCAAGTTCAATGCACCTAAACCAACAACATCTCGTTCAAATTGTACGTGCTATTTAAGCAGCGATATAGGTGCTTATGACACCTGCACGCATTTTTGCAGATACTGTTATGCAAATTCAAACCATATTGCTGTTTTAAATAATATAAAAAAACACAATCCTGACTCCCCTTTTCTTATTGGTGCAGAAATGTATGGCGACAAAATCGTTGCTGCAAAGCAGGAGAGCTGGATTGATAATCAGCTGACAATGTTTTAAGTACTGATTAAAATATACTTAACAAACAAAATCCCGTCTGAAGTAATTACTTCAAACGGGATTTATTATTTACAACTATTATAATTTTTTAAACTTATTTCATTTTCTTAACTTCATCAAACTCTTCAACAATATCATCAGAAGGCTTTGGAGTAAGAAGTGAAACAACAATGTTAACAACTATACCAACGATAAACGCAGGAAGCAGCTCATAAACGTTGAGCACCTCTGCAAGACCTGCAATAACATACTTCCAGATAAATACCATTGCACCGCCGGCAATCATACCTGCAATTGCACCGTATTTGTTTGAACGCTTCCAGAAAAGAGCAAGCAGCATAACAGGTCCAAAAGCAGCACCGAAACCAGCCCAGGCAAAGGAAACAATACCAAATACAGAAGAATTTGAATCCCATGCAATTACAACACCGATAATGGAAATTACAATAAGCACAACTCTTGCAACAATCATTTTCGTTTTTTCTGTAAGATTAAGTTTGAACAAACCGCCAAGTATATTTTCAGACACAGATGATGATGCAGCTAAAAGCTGACTGTCAGATGTTGACATTGTGCATGCAAGTATACCGGCAATAATAACACCTGCAACAAGTGCAAGGCCTATACCGTTCTGTGAAAGAAGATTAGCAATCTGAATCACAATTGTTTCGGAATCTTCAAGTGGTGCAAGCGCATTATTTGCAACCATGCCAAGACCTACAACACCAATAAGGATACCGATACTCATTGAAATAACTACCCAAATCGTAGCAACTCTGCGAGAAAGCTTAATCTTGTCAGGATTTTCAATAGCCATAAATCTGAGAAGAATATGCGGCATACCGAAATATCCAAGTCCCCAAGCCATTGTTGACAATATTTTCAATGGACCATAAGAGTTTGAACCGCCTGTTGCAACATCATGAAGGTCAAACATTGAAAGATAACCCTTAAGTGACTGCGCATTTGCCATAACAGCATCCCAACCGCCTGCCTGTGTTATACCAAAAGCAAGCACAATAACCAACGCTATAGTCATAACAATAGACTGGATAAGGTCTGTTGTGGATGCAGCGTTGAATCCGCCAAGCGATGTGTAACCAACAATAATAATAGCCGATACAATCATAGCAATATGATAATCAACACCGAAAAGGGTACCAAAAAGCTTACCGCAGGCAGCAAAGCCTGATGCGGTATAAGGAACAAAGAATATAACAATAATAATTGCTGCAATTGCCATTAATATATTTTTCTTTTCCCTTATATCTTGATGAGAAAAAGTCAGGAATCGTAATTGCACCTATATTAGCAGAGTAATTACGAAGTCGTTTTGCAACTATCAGCCAGTTGAAATATGTACCTACTGCTAACCCGATTGCAGTCCAGCCTGCATCACAAATACCTGTAACATAAGCTACACCCGGCAAACCCATGAGCAGCCACGAGCTCATATCTGATGCTTCAGCACTCATTGCTGTAACAATCGGACCAAGCTTTCTGCCGCCAAGATAGAAATCACCAACATTGTTGGTTCGTTTTGAATAAACAGCACCTATAATCACCATTGCTGCAAGGTATACAACAATAACAATCATAATGCAAATTTGTGCAGTTGTCATTTTTTAATCCTCCGCATTCAAAAATAAAAGCACCGTATATAAAATACGATGCCCTATTTTAACACATTAAAGCACAAATGTAAAGATTTGTTAATTATTTAACTTTCTTAAGCCTGATAACATTCCAGCTAAAAGGTTTAAGCTGTGCTGTAAGCCTTGTACCGTCAAGAACAGGAAGCGCATTTTGATGCGGCTTTACAAAAGGATTATCAAAACCATTAACATCATTTTTATCATAACCGTCCATAGAAATAAATTCAAACGGCACATAGTCCTCAAAATCCATCAGATTCACATCAAGAACCATGCTTTCATCAAGTGACTTATTAACACAGAAAACAGCCATATTCTCGTTTTCCTCATCAAAGGTTGCAATTGCCTCAAGGTAAGGAACATCTGTAAATCTTTTTGTATCATGCTTTGGGCAGGAAATAATCGGATTAAGTGCAACACCCCTGCCGTAATTACTCAAATGCTCAAACGGATAGAATATCGTTTGCTTGAATATTCCGCCGCCTGTTTGTGTAAATATAGGTGCAATCACATTTACAAGCTGTGCAAGACAAGCAATTTTAATTCTGTCGCAATGACGCAGAAGTGTAATGAGCATGGAGCCCACAACCAGCGCATCCTCAAAATTATAAATATCCTCAAGTCTTGGAGGTGCTACCGACCATCTTTCATAAGGTGCATTATTTGAATGATACCAAACATTCCACTCATCAAATGAAAGGTTGATTGTTTTATTCGAGCGTTTCTTTGCCTTAATGTAATCGCAAACGCATAAAACTGTATGTATAAATTCCTCAAGCTCCAAAGTCTGTGCAAGAAAAGACTCCGTATCGCCGTCGTGATTGCCATAATATTGATGAAGTGATACATAATCAACGCTGTCATAGGCAATATCCAGCGAGGTTGCTTCCCACTCACCGAAGGTTTTGGAATTTCGGCTGGATGAACCGCAAAGCACCGTTTCAATGGAATTATCAGTCCATTTCATCATCTTTGATGCTTCCAGCGCAACTCTTCCGTATTCAGCGGCGGTTTTTGCGCCCATCTGCCAAGCGCCGTCCATCTCATTTCCCAAACACCAAAGCTTAATATCCCAAGGGTCACTATAACCGTGAGATTTCCTTAAATCCGACCACGCCGAGCCGCTTTTATGATTGGTATATTCAACAAGATTTCTTGCCTCTTCAGCACCGCGTGTTCCAAGATTCACCGCCATCATACATTCTGTATCCGCTTTTTTGCACCATTTCATAAATTCGTTAGTGCCGACATAATTTGGCTCGGTGGTTCCCCATGCAAGGTCAAGACGCTTTGGTCTTTTATCTACAGGACCAACACCATCCTCCCAATTATAACCCGAAACAAAATTACCTCCCGGATATCTTACAATCGGAACATTAAGCTGTTTCACTAAATCAATAACATCACCTCTGAAACCGTCCTCATCGGCAGTTTTATGGTCAGGCTCGTATATTCCTCCGTAAACCGCACGTCCGAGATGTTCAATGAAAGAGCCGTAAATTCTTTTATCAATTTCTCCGATTTTAAATTCTTTAGCAAGTGTCATTTTTGCTTTCATAAAAATCTCCATAAATTTTATTAAAAATTAATTGCTTTCACAATGCAGCTGTAAATCAATATTAATTATAAAGGTTTAAAGGCATCTGCACCATGCTTGCAAATCGGGCAAACAAAATCCTCGGGCAATTCCTCGCCTTCATATACATAGCCGCATATTTCACATACAAAACCCTTTTTCTTTTCCTGCGGCTTTGGTTTAATATGGTCAAAATAATACTGATATGTTAAAGAAGGTGCATCACCAAGTACTTTAGCTTCGCTAACTTCGGCAACAAAAAGGGTATGGCTGCCGCAATCCACCTCATCAATAACCTTTGCCGAAATAAAAGCATTTGCAAAGGCAGAAATATAAATCAATCCGTTTTCACTTCTTGGCATATCACCTGCAATCTTATCAGTATCACGTCCGCTCTGAAAACCATAATGCTTGAATACTGAAAATGGAGTATCCTGTGTTAAAACAGAAATATTAAATACTCCCGTTTCCTTAATCATATCATGGGTATAATTCTGTTTATTAACTGTAATAGAAATACGAAAAGGATTATCTGCAAGCTGCTGTGCTGTATTAATAATACATCCGTTATCCTTTTCGCCCTGCTTTGCAGTTAAAACAAACAAGCCATAGCTTAACTTAAATGCCACTGTCTTTTCAATCATATTTTATCACCTTTCAAATTAAATTTTATATTCACAATAATAACACCTGCCGAAACAAGAAACAGAGATATTATGGTTCTGAATAATGAGCCTGCCAGACTTTCTTTCAAAAACATTGCAGAAAAAATACAGCCAAATACCGGTGTCATAAAACTGAATACCGCAACCTTTGAAACATCATTGTATTTGAGCAATATCCCCCAAACGGTATATGCCGCCGCTGAAACCAATGCAAGATACAAAAGCAGCAACACAGCTTTTACACTTACAACACCTAATCTTCCGCCGGCAAACAAACCTGCCGCTGTCATAACAGCACCGCCAAGCATAAACTGATAACCGCTTAACGCCACAGGATTTTCATATGAGCTGTATTTTTTCATCAGGACAGAAGAAACTGCGTAAGAAAGTGAAGATAAAATAATAAAGCCCTCACCCAAAAAGCTTATACCGCCGTCAACGCCGCCCTGCGAAAGATTAATAATAACCGTTCCGGCAAAGCCAATCATACAGCCTATTATTTTCTGAAGATTCAGTTTTTCCTGCCTGAAAATAACGCAGGCTAATATAAGCACAAAAAACACGCTTGTACTGTTTAATACAGAACCCTTTGTTCCGGTTGTGTGCGATAAGCCTATATAAAAGAAAATGTACTGCATTATGGTCTGAAAAACAGACAGCACCACAATGCTTGAAACACTTTTTCTTTTCGGCAATATAATTCGTTTTGAATTAAGACTGCCGAATACGATTACCAGAATACCTGCTGCAAAAAATCTTATGCCTGCAAAAAGAAGCTGTGAGGGGGTATCATCAGATGCAATATTTAATAAACCATATCCTATTTTTATAAACGGAAATGCACTGCCCCATAATGCACAGCAAAGCATTGCAAGAAAGCATACTACTGCAGGCTTGCATAATATGTATTTTTTTTTGTCTGCCATTTATTTTGTAGTTGAGCCGAATCCACCGTCTCTTACTCCGTCGGTATCATCATCTACAGTAATTCCGAACTGTGTGAATATACCCTGTGCAAAGCCGTCACCTGCTGCAACAACAGCCTTGTGACCCTCATCGTGTGCATCACAGCTTATTTTAATCATAATATGTCCTTCATTTGAGGAATTGTAATAATCCGAGTCAATGATACCAACAGTATTATCAAGCTGGCATCTGTGCTTAAAGCCTAAGCCTGAACGCGGATAAATCGAAAGCACCCAGCCCTCATCTATTTTTGAACGTATACCTGTGGGAACGAGTGTTGACTTGTCCTTCTCAAAGGTAATATCCTGCGGTGCATAAAAATCATAGCCGGCTGAGCCTGTTGTTGCTCTTTTAGGAAGCTTTATACTGTCATACACTGCCTTTACATCGACTGTATCAGGAAAATTTTTTAACCAGTCCTTTTCAAACTGTTCAAAGGAAACCTTTTCAAATTTTGCAATTGTGTTCATATAAAATCCATAGCCTTTCTGCCCACAAAATAGAAATCAAATTCTCACACATACCATTGCGGGCTTATAAGGCATTTACTGTGGGAATCCGGTGCTTTCAAACACGAGATACTCGCATTTGAAAGCAATATAATTGAATATTATTGCAAATCTATTCAATTACACATCACTTAATTTCAACAGCCTTATAATATCATATATATAAAAATAAAACAATCCTATTATGACTTTTTGAGCATATGATTGTTCACTTATAATCCGAAGCTTACGCTTAAAGCGTGATTCACCTTTCCCATATCCGTATGATCAAGTGCACCCATTTTTTCTTTCAAACGGCGCTTGTCAATTGTGCGAACCTGTTCAAGCAGCACAATACTATCCTTTGAAAGGCCGCAATTTCTTGCATCAACCTCAATATGAGTAGGCAAACTGTTTTTATCGCGCTGTGAAGTTATTGCCGCAGCAATAACCGTCGGCGAAAATTTATTTCCCACATCGTTCTGAACAATCAGAACAGGTCTTACACCTCCCTGCTCCGAGCCGACAACGGGACTTAAATCAGCATAGTAAATTTCGCCTCGTTTAATTGACAATTAAATCACCTTCATAACTTTCTTACCTCTTTCGTTTCAAAATTAGGATTACCATTTTTTATTCTTCCTATACCATTATATGTAATTTCTTTTTATTGTTTTTTGTCAAATAAGAAAAATGAACATAATATAAATTAGAACTATGAAAGGAGATAGTTATGGAAGACTACGTTGATCTTTTTAAACCAAGCTTTTTGAAAAAAGAACACCGCCCTGCGCTGCCCGAAGACGCATCTGTAACAATGGCATACGTTCCGCTTCAAACAGATCTTATAGCATATGACATCGAAAAAGGGCTCAATAACGGAACTATATTCCCTGTTTTAAATAAACCTTTTATGGGAAGGATGGTAAAACGAACATGAACAAGGATAAACTTTTAAAAAGAGTAAGCTCTCTGGGCTTTGCGATGCAGGAATACAGACTTTTCTGCGATACACATCCTAATAATATGGAAGCACAGGAAATGTTTAATTCATACAGAAAAAAATATGAAGCCGTAAAAGAGGAGTATGAAAAGCAATTCGGTCCGTTGACCTTAAACGGATACAACAGCGATGAATGGCTCAAGGACCCATGGCCTTGGGAAAATGCAGCAAACTGATTATAAGCGATAATGATGACTACTGAATATAACAAAAAAGAGCAGCGAAAAATCGCTGCTTTATTTTTACTCTCTATTTTTATTTTTTATAGATTCGATATAAGAAATCAAAACATCTTTTTTATTTTCAAGCACATTGTCCACTACCTTATCAAGAACATGCTCAAGCATTTCGCCTATCTGCCGTCCCTCAAGTCCAAGTGCCATAAGGTCTTTTCCGTTAATATTCAAATCTTTTAACGAAAACGGCTCACCATCTTCAATAATAGAATTGAGTATCTGCTCGGTTATAACAAGATTATCAAGCTCTTCCCCTATTTTTGCAGGATTTTGGGCAAGTTTATCTGCCCTTTTAACGGCTATCAAATCACGCAGGGCCTCTTCCCCCAGCTTTGAAAGCCACTTTTTAACATTACCACGCTTAATTCCTATATGCATATCATGAATAGGAATTATTGCCATTGCACGTTCATAAACACAATTGGGTGCTTTAAGACGTTTTAAGGCAGGGGCTGCATACTGTGCACTCACAGCCTGATGCCCCTTAAAGTGGTCAGTTCCGTTTTCATCTGTTGTTTTCATATAAGCCTTGCCTATATCGTGCAAAAGCATAGTGTAGCGCAGGGCCAAATCTTTTGGGGCACTTTCAACAGCTTTGGCAGTATGCTGCCACACATCATAAATATGCCAGCTTGTATTCTGCTCAACATTGAATATAGGGACAAGCTCGGGAATAATCACGCCTATAATTTCTTTATATTCAACAAGCACAGTATAAACATTATCGCCCATAAGCAGCTTTGAAAGCTCTTTATAAATTCTTTCATACGATACGTTCTTTAAAAGCTCCTTATTATCAAAAATTGCTTTTTTTGTATCTTCCTCAATATCAAATGAAAGAACTGATGCAAAACGTATTGCACGCATAATTCTCAACGCATCTTCTTTAAAACGTTTATCTGCATCACCCACAGCTCTGATAATCTTATTCTCAATATCCTGCTGCCCGCCGAACAAATCGACTACGCTGCCCTTATGATTATACGCCATAGCATTTATTGTAAAATCACGTCTTGCCAAATCGCCTTTTATATCTGTTACAAACTCAACCTTTTCAGGGTGTCGGTTATCCTTATAATCGCCGTCAATTCTATAGGTTGTAACCTCAAAGCTTTCACCGCCAAGCAAAGCGGTAATGGTTCCGTGCTTTAAACCGGTTTCAATATATCTGACGTTATTATCATCAAATACGTTTTCAACACTCTGCGGCATTGCTGATGTGGTTATATCAATATCCGAGCAAGGTCTTTTCATTATAAAATCGCGCACACAACCGCCTACAGCATATGCTTCAAATCCAGAATTCTCCAGCATTTCAATTATCGTTTGTGCATTTTTTGATATATCCATAAACTCACCTGCCATAAATTGCTAAAAGTATTTTACCACAAAGTAACAAAGAATACAAATATGAGGAATTTTTTAACTTATTTGTTTATAGCGCTTATAGGCGGTTTCGGATATTGCACAATTGAAATACTGTGGCGCGGCAGGACGCATTATTCTATGTTTTTTGCCGGTGCAATTGTTTTAAGCTCGTTTTATTATATAGCACGCAGCTTTCAGCTTCCGTTATGGTCAAAAGGCCTTATCGGCATGCTTATCATAACCGGAATCGAGCTTGTTTTCGGCCTGGTGTTTAATATTATTTTAAAAGAAAATGTGTGGGATTATTCCAATGTTCCGCTGAATTTTCTCGGTCAGATTTGTCTGCCGTTTTCAGCACTCTGGTTTTTACTGTCGGGGGCCGCATTTTTTGCAATAGACAAAGCAGGGTTACTTTTTAACAAGTAACCCTGCTTGTTTGATTGATAATTATTTAATTTCCCGTTTTTCATATAATTTAACAGAAATCAAATAAGACAAAGTATATATTACTGCTGAAACGGCAAATAAAATCACAGGTAAATACAAACCAAAATCCAATGCATTCATACGAACAGGTATCTCATTATCAAATGAATCAACCCAAACAATATTTGAATAAACCGCTGTTGTTATTGCGATTATTGCCGCCAAAAAGCTGCTGATTATCTTTCCCTTTGCAAAACCGAATTTGAAAACAATAGGCAATGAAAAAGAAGGAAATACAACACCGACAAACATGATTACCGAAACATTCATAATGGAAACGGCAAAAGACCCGGATTTAATGAACAGACAAATAAAATTAAGCAAAATAACGATGAATATAGCAATTATACCGATAATATATTTCGCACCAACAATCTGCGATTTTGACACAGGCAAAGTATTGACATACTTATCCCATTTATCACGCTCATCATAGGTCAGAAGTGTATAAGGTATCATACCTGCAAAAATCACTGAAAAAGCATTAAAAAAGCTATCACGTTCAGGAATCAGAGTTATTCCCAGATAAATTACACAAAGTAAAAAAATATATTTACATTTTTTTATTAACAAATAAAAATCCTTAAGCAAAAGGCCCTTCACTTACTTATCCTCCTTTATCATAAAAATAAACAGCTCTTCAATCGTAACCGGCAAAAGCTCCATATCACCCAAAACTGCATTGCGTTTTACAATCGCCTGCACACCATAATGCATTTTTCTTTTACCGATTACAGCGGACTTATCAAACTGTGAAAACTGTTCTTCAGAGCAATTAATAAAAGCATATTCATCCTTTAACTTATCCTTTTCTTCATAAAGCATAAGTCTGCCATTATGCAAAAAGGCAATATAATCGCACATTTTTTCAAGATCACTTACAATATGGGAAGAAATTAAAATGGAATGGTTTTCATCCCTTGTAAATTCTAAAAACAAATCCGTTATTTCATCCCTTACAACAGGGTCAAGACCGCTGGTAGCCTCATCCAGAATCAGCAGTTTTGCATTGTGTGAGAGTGCTGCAGCAATGCCCAGCTTCATTTTCATTCCCCTTGAAAAATCCTTGAATTTTTTATTTTTTGGAAGGGATAGTCTGTTTATTAAACCTTCAAAGCATTCACTATCCCAGTTCTTATAGGTAAGGGATAAAATTTTGTCTATTTGCTTTACTGTCATACAATCATTAAAGCCGACCTCATCAAAAACAACACCTATATCCTCTTTGGTCAGACTAAAATTATCTTTATTGTCCTTGCCTAAAACAGTTATTGTGCCGCTGTCCCTTTGCACCATATCAAGAATAAGCTTGATTGTAGTACTTTTTCCTGCACCGTTTTCACCGATTAAACCTAATATATATCCGCTTGGAAGCGTTAAATTCAGGTTATCAATTTCAAAATCCTTATAGGATTTACATAAATTTTTTATTTCAATTGCATTCATTTTTCATCGCCGCCTATTATATTAATCATTTCAATCAAATCATCTCTGCTTAAATTGCATGCCGCCGATAATTTAAATATTTCTTCAATATGTGATTCAATTTTCTTCAAACTATCCTCACGCAGAAGCTCAACATTTTTAGCTGCCACAAAACAGCCTTTGCCCGCCACGGTGTAAATAAAGCCGTCACGCTCCAGCTCATCATATGCACGCTTTGTCGTAATAACACTTATGCGCAAATCTTTAGCCAGATTGCGTATTGACGGCAGCGGTTCATCCTCTTTTAGGGTTGAATTAATAATATTGGATTTTATCTGGGAATAAATCTGCTCATAAATCGGTATCCCGCTTTTATTATCTATAAATATATTCAATCTATCACCTCTGTTATCAACTGTATATTTACAGTATATACAGTTGATACGCGATTGTCAATAGAAAAATAATAAATATTGTTTTTTTGGATAAAAAGACTTATAATATATTTGACAAAGAAATTTGTATTAATCAAAAAGGAGGTTTAAATATGAAATATGTATGCGATGTATGCGGCTGGGAATATGATGAAGAAGCCGGATATCCTGAAGGCGGAATTGCCCCGGGAACAAAATGGGAGGATGTACCTGAAGATTTTGAATGCCCACTCTGCTTTGTAGGAAAAGATCAGTTTTCAAAGCAGTAATAAAGGAATAGAAAACCCGGATTGAGTACAAGCTCAATCCGGGTTTTTCATATATTATTTAAATACAATTTTAACAGGATTTTTCTTGTTGAACTTTTCAAGCTCTTCAGAAAGCTGCACCAGTTCATCCTCATTAAGCGGTAATCTTTCCTCGGGGTAATCCCATCTTTCAAACGGATTATCTCTTGTGCAAAGCATTTTTCCGTCTGCCAGCACCCAAGGGAATGCTAAAATTTTTCTTTTGTTTTTAACATAATAAAGAATACCGGTTCTGCCCTTTGACACATTTTTAAAATAAATGAGCCCTTTTGCCTGCTTCATAATGATTCTTACCTGCTGGTCGGGCGGAAGGTTGCGAAACTGCCTTCGGTTAATGAGCGGAAAAATCACAATGCCCAAAACAAGAATAACTGCAACGATTATAATTATCTGTGCCGCTGTCATTACTGTTCAACTCCTATTGTAATTATTTCAAAAGGCTTAAATTCAATAATATCGGTTTCTCCTTCAGCCTCCTCAAGCATATTAAGCAGCTTAACCTTTTTGCCAAGCTTAATTTTACCGCGCTTTCCATCCTGTTCGGAAAGTCTTATTACAGTCATATTACTGTTTTCCGCCTTTTTCATAGCCTGCATATAAAGCGGTGCAAAGCTTTCGCCATTATACTCGGCATCAGCCTTAACAAGAGGAACATTATACTGATATGCTATATGATTTATACCTGCATCAACCGCATTTTTGTTATGCGGCATAATCATATAACAGAAGTTGTGCATACCCATATCACTTGTAACATCAGGTCTGATTGTTGCACGAAGAAGGGACAAGGACATCACATTTTCATCAAAACCGATACCGTATTTACCGTCATTGATAAGAGCGATACCGCCGTCAGTTTCAGCAAGGTCTGCCCACTTATGGTGGCAGGTTTCAAACCTTGCCTGCTGCCAGGTTGTATTTTTATGTGTATCACGTTCAATAAATCCTGCCGATGTATCGCAAAGAGCTTTACGTGTCAGAACATTGCAGGCGAACTCTGCCTTGGCAAGCTTATGCTTTTCGTTCCAGTCAACAATATTTTCAACCTCAATGCCTCTGCTTCGTCTGAACACTCTTATAAGCATAGTCCATACAGACTTTTCCGTGGCAAGAACCGTTTTAAATGTTGCCGACTCACCATCTTTTTCACAAAGGGCAAGCGGCTCTTTAACCTCAATGCTTACCTGCTTATCCTTGTAATTTGGAAGGATGTCCCAGGCATCATAATTTCCCGGGCAATCTGTATAAAGCTTAAGCTTATTAAAATCGCCGTCAACCCATTCCCTGTCATAATCTTTATCAAACAAGAAAGCTATTGAGCCGTCATCATTAAAGCGAATTGAATAATATGGTGTTTCTACAGTATCGCCAACGTTCAGCCATTCATCCTTGTACTTAATTGCCCTTATGCTGCGACAGGAAAGTGCAGGCATATCAGGAATAACCCAATTACCCTTTTCACCGTAACGTGTTGCTGTTCCGTTTTTATTCGGTACAAAGGTAAGTGCATCGCGCTTGAAATTAAGGGTATTAAAATATTTTGAGCCTGTGCCTATAATTGCATCAAGGCGTTTATCCATCCGAGCATAATCTGCCATCGTATCCTCATAAACAGGGTGAATATGCGAGCCAGGCAGAATATCATGAAACTGATTAATCAGCAGTTTTTTATAAATATCTGTTATTTCTACCGTATTGTCCTCGCCACGTAAAACCGAAAGCATTTCAGCAGTACGCAGCTTATATTCAAGCTTTCTGTTTGCTCTTTTAAGGTTTGATTTTGTAGTAAAGGTACCACGGTGCATTTCAAGATAAAGCTCACCGTCCCAAACCTCAAGGCTGTCATTATCCTTAAGATTTTTTTCAAGGAATTCGGCACCGTCCATATGCTCACATTTCGGCATAATTGACAGCTTATCAAACCTGTGCATAAGCTCAATCATTTCCTCTGTGCAGCCGGAGCCGCCGTCGCCGTAGCCAAACATATTCATCGTCTGACCGCCGCTGTCCTTATCAATATAAGCCTCCCAGTTTTCCTGAATTTGTGAAGGCATATTCCATGTAATAAAATGCGTAGGCGGAACACAGGCAAGCACGTCTGTGCCGTCAATTCCGCGCCATACAAAATTGTTATGCGGGAACCTGTTTGTATCATTCCATGTAGACATTTTGTTTGATACGAAATAGTCAACGCCGCTCTTTTTAAGTATCTGTGGCAAAATCCAGCTGTTGCCGAAAACATCAGGAAGCCAGGCATTATTGACTGTTTTGCCAAACATTCTTTTATAGGTCTGCTGACCGTAAAGGCACTGACGAATAAGAGATTCAGCAGACGGAACATTACAGTCCGGCTCAACATACATTGCGCCCACAGGCTCAAACTGTCCGTTTGCAACCTTTTCCTTAAGCTCTTCAAAAACTTCTGGATAGTATTTTTCAAGAGTTTCATAAACATAAGGCTGGGTATGCGTATACTTAAAATCAGGATATTTATCCATAAGCCTTAACTGAATCAAAATTGTACGCAGATTTTTCTGCACAGCATGAATTCTCCGCCAGTAATATGCAATATCAAGATGAGAATGTGCAATAAGTGCAACATCACCGCTGCCCTTATAATTATCATTGGCAAATACAACGTCGTTAAGATAACGCCGGCAATCCTCAACACCTGTTAACTCGTCGCTGTCAAAATCAATTAAATTCATAGCATTGTTAAGCTCTTTATTAAGGAAATTTCTGTAATCCTCGTTAAAAAGCTCGCTCTTTGCAATATCAAGCAAAAGCTCAAAATCCCACACTAAATCCTGTACAGCATGATTGACCGTACAAATATATGCACCCTCAAAAATCTGACGGCAGCCGCGAACGGAAAGGGATTCCGGATTACGCTCATCGTCAGGCTTTGAACGGTTATATCCCATCATTTCAAAATGAAGCGTTTTACTGTCATCAACATAAGGTGAAAGGAGCATACGCTCTCGGTTAGGGTCAACACCGCCAACATATTTGCCGTTAACCTTAACACAGATTTCGGCAGCGGTTTTAAGCGAAAACCATAATTCCCTGCCCTGAAGCTCTCTTGGAATATCAACATCAGCCTTAATAAACGCTGTACCGTCGGGAGTAAAATACATATCACCTTTATTAAGCGGTCTGTAATCCTCACTATAATATTCAAATTCCATTTCGGATACCTGACGGGCATCGCGAATCATAAGGTTTTTAATCTCCCACTTGCTGTCATATATATGTCTTTTCAGCCAGCCGAAACGCAAATCAGTCCATTCTTCGGGACGCATCGAACGTCTGACTACTTTAATATGTGCCATAATTCAAATCCTCCTACATATCCTGAAAATATGGTTTTTTGCGTATCGCTTTAACCTTAACGTCCTTTTTTAAATCTTTTTTAATCTGTTCTTCAATCCAATCCGTGCAGCGGTGTAAAATCAAGCACTTTGAGCATTCACCTCTGAATATAAGGGTCAGCTCATTGTTTTTAAACGAAACAAATTCTGCCCAGCCCCCATCGCCCTGGAGCTTTGGCTGTAAAACAGATTCAACATAGTTTTGTATCTTTGTCATAAGTTCCTCCGCAGGTTTAAACCCATAAACAAATTTATTTTATTTTGCCGTACAGACATTTCGTCTGTCCTTTTTCTATAACAAGTCCGCAATAATTGCACATAATGCACTTGGCTTCACTTTGCTCACCATTCTTTAACTTTTTAACCAGATTCGGCTCACAAATAAAAGGTCTGCACATGGACACACAATCAGCCTTGCCACTTTGAACAATATTTTCCATATCTGCCAGCTTATGTATACCACCCACAACAATCACAGGAATGTCAACACAGCTTTTAATTTCAGCTGCATTATCAACATTGAAATTTTCAAGCGGTGACGGCTGCTTAATCAAAGGATTAACAAGATTTGCAGCAAAAAGCGAAAACCGTTTCAATCCTTTTGGAAATGATGCACAAGGCTCACGATATTCAAAGACTGCATCCATTGGCATAAGCTTGCTTCGCATCGTGTTCATTCCGTCCTCAACAGTTCCGCAGGAAACTTCAATGGCATCACAGCCTGCACGCTCAAGCCTTTTACAAATCTTAACAGCTTCGTCAATACGCATACCATTTCTTCGGTTATCCTGTGCACTTATTTTTATCCATACAGGAAGCTTTGTTGCATGCTTTATGCTCTTTATTATATTTTCAACAATCCTGCAACGGTTTTCAGTTGAACCGCCCCATTTGTCCGTTCTTTTATTACCATAGGGAGATAAAAAATCGTGCAGCAGATACCCGTGACCTGCATGCAGCTCAACTGCATCAAAGCCTGCCTTCTGTGCCCTTACAGCAGCATCTGTAAAATCCTTTATGATTTGTGAAATTCCCGCTTCATCAAGGGCCTGTGCCTTATCGGGATAAAACAAATGCCGCATTGCACTTGGTGCCTGCTTTTGTGCACCGATTTTTTTAGAAGAGGTCTGGCGGCCGCAATGTGCAAGCTGCAACACAATAGGTGTGCCATATTTATGAACGGCACAAACAAGCTTTTTATAGGCAGCCAAACCATCATCATTATGTATTTTCAGCATTGCAGGATAAGGCGACATTCCATTTTCACTCACACCTGCATAACCTGTAATTATACATCCCACCTCATTAGCCGCCAAATATTCATACTTTTTAATCAGCTTGTCAGTAGGAATGCCCTTTTCATCAGCCAGTCCGTCATGTGTGGCAGAACGGATAATACGGTTTTTCAGCTCAAGGTCAGAAATATTTATAGATTCAAATATCATAGTATTACGCTTCAATTATCGCTTTAATTTTTGTTCTTATTGCATCCAGTCTTGCAGATGCCTTTGATTTATCAGCATCAACAATAGAATAGTAAACTTTAATTTTAGGCTCTGTACCTGACGGACGAACAGCCATCCACGAGCCATCCTGCCAAATGTATTTAAGCACATTTTCTTTAGGCAAATCACGGATTCCATTACTGAAATCAACAATCTCATCAATTCCGTCAAACAAAGCCTTGCCTGTTTTTCTGAATTCACGCATAAGGCTCTGTATTTTTTCAGCTCCGTCCTTGCCTTTAAGAACAAAGGAATCCAGATAATCAAGATAAAATCCGTATTCATCATAAATCTCGTTAAGTCCTTCAACAAGCGTTTTGCCCTGATTTTTATACCATGCTGCCATCTGGCAGATAAGCATAGATGAAACGACTGCATCCTTATCCCTTGCGTGTGTTCCTACAAGGTAGCCGTATGACTCCTCATAACCGATAACAAACTCCTGCTCACCTGTGGCTTCGTATTTATTAATCTTATCACCGATATACTTGAAGCCTGTAAGCGTTTCCTCAATCTGCAAGCCAAATTTTCTGCCTATATTAGCACCAAGCTCGGAGGTAACAATTGTTTTTACCAAGGTTGACTTATCATTAAGCTGTGCCTTTTTCATCGTAAGAACAAACTTAACGAGAAGTGCACCTGTCTGGTTACCTGTGAATAATTTATATTCCTCACCGTCTTTAACAGCAATTCCCACACGGTCACAGTCCGGGTCAGTTCCAAGCACAAGGTCCGCTCCGATTTCCCTTGCCTTTTCAATAGCAATTGTAAGTGCATCCTTTTCTTCAGGATTAGGTGAGCGAACTGTTGAAAAATCACCGTCAGGCAGCTCCTGTTCTTTAACAACAGTTACGTCAAGACCCTCCAGCATTCTTCTGACAGGAATATTACCTGTACCGTGCAGCGGCGTATACACAATTTTTAAATCGCTTTTTTCTTCATAAAGAGACTGATTTTTAACCTGATCAAGAAAAGCAGAAAGCTCCTTTTCACCAATATAATGAATAAGCTCGCTATCATCAATAAAAGGAATTGAAGAATAATCATCAATTGCATTTATAAAATCAATTGCATTTTTTGCATCCTGTGTGCAGAACTGACAGCCCTTTGAATCATAAACCTTATATCCGTTATATTCCTTTGGATTATGAGATGCAGTAATCATAACACCTGCTGTGCAGTTCAGGTAATGTGTTGTAAATGAAAGAACAGGAACAGGTACAACCATCTCATAAATGTGCACCTTAATGCCCTGTGAGGCAAACACACATGCTGCTGTTTTAGCAAAAAACTGCGAGTTATTTCTTGTATCATAAGCAATGGCAACAGAAATATCACCGCTGCTTTTACGCTTTAAATACCTTGCAAGTCCAAGAGTTGCTTTGCCTACAGTATACTTGTTCATTCTGTTTGAGCCTGCACCCATAATGCCGCGCAATCCACCTGTACCAAAAGCAAGGTCTTTATAGAATCTATCCTCGATTTCCTTTTCGTCAGTAACGGCTTTAAGCTCATCTCTTGTATCTTCATCGGCAAACCCAAGCCATTGATTATATTTATCCATATACTCCATATAAATCCAAACCTTTCTGTGTTAAAATTATTTGAAATACATATAGTACTGGCACTTTATCATACCGTTATAAAGCTTTCGTCTTTTATCCGCCTTTTTGCCGAAAACCTTTTCAAATTCCTCATCAGGGGAAATAATGCCATATGACCAGCCATATCTTGAAACAAACTTTTCGCCCATAATTTTATAAAGTGCTTCGGCATTCTTTATATCCAGCATTCGTTCACCATATGGTGGATTTGTAACAAGCGTGCCCTTTTCGGTAGTCGGATTAAAATCCTTTATATCCGCTTCATGCAGCTTTAAGAATTTATCCACCTTAATTCTTTTCGCATTATTCATTGTTAACTCAAGAGCGTGAAAATCAACATCACTTCCAAAGGCAACAAAATCCGTATCTGTCTTAATAATATCATGGCAGCGCTCACGCTCCTGTTTCCAGGCGGCTTCAGGTATAAAGCCCCAGCGGTCACACTCAAAATTCCTGTTTATTCCCGGGGCAATATTATGTGCCATCATTGCACCCTCAATCAAGATTGTTCCGCTGCCGCAAAACGGGTCATAAAGGGTGTGATAATGTCTTAATTTTGAAAGACAGCACATAGCAGCGGCAAGTGTTTCTCTGATTGGTGCCTCATTGGCTTCCGGTCTGTATCCTCTTTTATGAAGTCCCCTGCCTGTTGTATCAAGCATTATGGTTACTTCATCCTTCATAATTGAAAACTGAATTTGATGAACAGGACCGCTCTCCTCAAACCAGCTGATACCATAATCCTCTTTAAGAGATTCAACAACTGCCTTTTTTATGATTTTTTGGCAGTCAGGGACAGAATGAAGGGCTGAATTAATACTGAACCCCTTAACAGGAAACGTATCCATTGACCCGATAAATTCTGACCATGGAAGTGTTTTAACACCCTGAAACAGCTCCTCAAAGGTTACAGCCTTGAAAGTATCAAGAACAATAAGTATCCTTTCGCTATAACGTGAATTGATATTTGCTCTGGCAAGGATATTTTCATCACCCTCGAAAAAGACTCTTCCGTTTTGAGCTGAAACATTTTCAGCTCCCATAAATTTAAGCTCGTCGCTTACAAGCCCCTCAAGCCCTAAAAGACAAGGGGCAGTCATTTTTAAATACATAGATTAATTCCTTTAAATTATTTTTGAAGCATGCCTTGTAACATGGCAGCCTACATTAACAGCCACAGGAAGCCCTGCAATATGTGTCGGATAGGTTTCAATATTAACACAAAGGGCAGTTGTTTTACCGCCAAAGCCCTGTGGTCCGATATCAAGAGCATTGATTTTATCAAGAATCTCCTGCTCCATAGCTTTATAAAAGTCATCCTCATTACGCTTTGAAACATTCCTGCAAAGTGCCTTTTTGGCAAGCATTGCACTATATTCAAAATCGCCGCCGATTCCAACACCGATAACAACCGGAGGACAAGGATTGGAACCCGCTGTTTTTACAGTATCAACAACAAAATCAACAATATCCTCTCGCTTTGCAGACGGAGTAAACATTTTAAGTCTGCTCATATTTTCACTGCCAAAACCTTTGGGCGCAGCTGTAATTTTGATTTTATCTCCATCAACAATTTTTGTATAAAGAATTGCAGGCGTATTGTCATTTGTGTTAACGCGGTTTTTAAACGGATCGCCCACAACGGATTTGCGCAGCAAGCCCTCTGTATAACCCTGACTTACACCATTATTAACAGCCTTGTCAAATGAACCGTTTATGATATGTACATCTTGTCCTATTTCAGCAAAAATAACAGCCATTCCCGTATCCTGGCAAACAGGGATATCAAGCTCAATGGCTGCATCAATATTTCTTTCCAAATCCGATAAAATTGAAACAGCTGTATTATTGGTTTCGTCCTTCTTTGAACAGGCAATACAGCTTATCAAATCATCAGGCAAAACCTTATTCGCTTTAATCACAAGCTCTTTAACAGTCTGCGTAATCTGTGAAGCATCTATCTCTCTCATTTTTACACCTCATATAATCAAAAAGACCGAGGATTTACTCGGTCAAATTTAACTTATTCACTGGCAGAAATGTCATAAAAAACAATTTCGTTACCCTTGACATATCCCTTTTCACGAGCCTTTTGCTCGATATAATCATCCTTATTTTCATTATCAAGAACAGCCTGCAGCTCCTCATTTTCCTTAAGCTGCTCTTCATACTTAACAGCAAGCTCTGCCTTTTGCCTCTCCATAAGGCTTATATCGGCATTTTGGTTAACAACGCTTACGCCGAAAAACACAAAAAGCCCTATAAGCAAAGCTGTAATCAAAAGTAAAGGAATATTCTTTTTTCGCGAAATAAATTCTTTAAAAGAACTGTTCTTCTTCATCTTTTTCGTCATTATTTTCACCTTTATTTTTCACACGCGAGGGTTTCATCCTTTTTGCTAGTTTATTATAATATATATTATATTTAGAATGCAACACTTTTTTAAAACTTTTAAACAATTTCTTTACTTTTTTTAACCGAATTTTCATTTTTTTACTTATTCTGATTTCAATGCGCTTTGTAACACTTCCAAGCGTGAAAAGATAAAAAAGCATACCTGTAAAAATCAGAATAAAATAGATTATGCGTATCTCACCGTTATTATAGATCAAAAGATAACAAAACGCTGCTATTGCACAAATTATCCAGAATAAAAAATCAAGAAAAAATTTGTCATTCAATATTAATCTGAAAAAGCGAAAAACATCATATAAAACACCAAAGGCAATCCCCAGCAGCACAGCACATAAAAAAGCGTCAGCCACCGAACAGCCTTTTTATGAGCGAGGTGGAAGTAAATTTTTCCACATAGCTTAAAGAAGAGATTTTGCCGCTCACATTTAAAATACCGGTTTCAAGGTTCAGCTCCTCAATATGTAAAAGCTCGCCTTTGATAATCAGCTCTCCGCTTTCGCACACCGCCGTTATTTCCTGCTCGTTGAATGCATCAACATCAGAAATACCTGTAAGGGAAAGCTTTTGCCTGTTTGTCAGAGTAAGTATGTGCTGTGTTTCATTTTCCATAAAAAAATCACCTGCTTAATACTATGCAGGTGATTTCCCATTTATTAAAGCTGTTCATACATTTTCAAGGCATCCTCTTTAAGTGCATGCTCACTCACAACCAAAACCTTATACTTTTTTTCATTTGTACCAAGTGTAACCTTTATTTCATCGCCGACCTTAACATCATATGAGGCTCTGGCAACTTTTCCGTTAACCTCTACCCTTCCGGCATCACAGGCTTCGTTTGCGATTGTTCTGCGCTTAATAATTCTCGATACCTTTAAATACTTATCCAATCTCATTTTTATCACCAAATAATATAGTTTAGCAACCCGTGTACCAACAGGCTGAAGATGCAAACAGCCTTTTATAACCTATTATTATCAGATTCACTAAACTATAAATTAAGGCACCGATTAACGGTGCCTTAACGAATAATCAAATCTTATTTTACAGCATTCTTAAGAGCTGAACCTGCCTTAAAGGTAGGAACCTTTGTTTCAGGAATTGACATAGTAGCCTTTGTAAGCGGATTAATACCTGTGCGAGCTGCACGAGTCTTAACAGCAAATGTGCCGAAGCCTACAAGAGATACCTTATCGCCGTCTGCAAGAGCATCCTTAACAGCATCTAAAACTGCTGTTACAGCTGCGTCTGCATCTTTTTTTGAAAGCTCTGCCTTTGCAGCAACTGCTGCTACAAGTTCTGTTTTGTTCATTTAAAATTCCTCCGTTTTTGCTGATTTATCAGCTAATATTTCTTTTGCCTTGTCCCATAACAAATCAAGCTCTTCCAAAGAAGCATCTTTCATAACTATATCATTTTCAGCCGCCAATTGCTCAACGAACTGAAAACGCTTGATGAACTTGTCGGTGGCATTGGTTAATGCCTCTTCGCTGTCAACATTCAAAAAACGTGAAACGTTCACACAAGAAAACAGCAAATCCCCGAACTCATCCTCTATATCCGCTTGATTATTAAGAGCTACGGCATTTAATAACTCGTTAATCTCTTCACTGACTTTATCAAAAGCGCCAGATGCATCATCCCAGTCAAATCCTGCTTTTGCCGCCCTTTTCTGTACCTTCTGTGCACGCATAAGAGCTGGAAGCTCCGACGGCACATTCATCAGCGACTCAGTCTGACTTTTTAACCCCTTTGTCTGCTGCTTAACTGCATCCCAGCTGTTAAGTGCCTCCTCGGTATTATCTGCTTTCACATTACCGAATACATGTGGATGGCGAATAATAAGCTTTTGGCAAAGCTCATCGCATACATCATTAAAATCAAAGTTGCCCTGCTCCCTCTCCATTTCACAATGAAGCGCAATTTGCAGCAGCACATCACCGAGCTCTTCTCTTAATCCCTCGGCACTTTGCTTGTTAATTGCCTCAATAACCTCATAGGTTTCTTCGATAAAATTCTTTTTTATTGAAAAATGAGTTTGCTCACGGTCCCACGGACATCCGCCGGGAGCCCGAAGCAGCGTAACGATTGAAATTAAATCATCAATGTTGTATTTATCCTTGAAATTAAAATCAACAGCCACAAAACCACTCACTTTCGATTAACTTGTCTATATGAATAATACAATAAAGAAGGGAAAATTTCAAGTATTTACATATATTTTTTACAATTATTTCAGGCTTTTGATTTCGCGAAGAGATATACTTTTTGTCATAATAAGGCACATCATAAAGAATAATAGACAAAAAGCCAAATTAAGTATGAATAATGTAACGCCCTGATAGGACTTAAATATGGTTAATCTAACATAATCTGTTGCAAAATATGTTATCGCAGCACACAAAATCGGCTTAAAAAACACATTAAATGCATCAATTTTTGCATTTGTTTTTTTGTAAATGGTTACAATATTCCAAATTAAAATTATTAAAAAGCCTGCAAAATTTGAAAATGCTGTTGCCAGAATATTAATATCTTCATTCGATATCAAAGCAAAATTCACGCCCACTCTTACTACTGCCGAAACAGCAAAAGGTGCAATGGTATCCTTGGCAAATCCCAAAGCCTGTGTGCAATACACAGAGGTTGAAGCACAAGCAGCCGGCAGGGCAGTAACACCAAATAAAAACAACAGCTGCCGTGCATTAACCACAATATCAGGATTGCTTTTGCCGTAAAACAAACCAAGAATATCTGCTGGGAACGAGGCAAGAATCACTCCACCTAAAACAGATAAAATAACCGTATATTTAAAAATACTCGTGAGCAGCTGCGAAAATCGTTCTCCCCCGCCCTCATAAGCAGCACTTACAGCCGGAACAGCAGTAACACCCAATGCCATTACAATTGCAGGAATAAGATTTCTAAAATCAAGATTAAGTGCATAAATGCCGAAAACATAGGATAGTACATCATCACCGCTGTATGAATATTTCGCCGCAAGGGACTGTTCATTACAAAGCGAAAGACAATACTGAATTGATGAAGTATCTATAAAATTGGAAATACTTTGAACAACGGTTGCGCCCACAAGTGCCGTGCTGAAAATCAGCAATTCATTATAAGCTGCTTTGGCGTCATCTTTTAAAGGAACAGGATATTTATATTTAATTTTGGTGTATATTGCTGCAAATATATAGCTCACAACGCTGCCAAATGTTGCACCAAGCATTGCAAAAGCCGAGGAAACAGGATAAACAGCAGAGAGCGCCTCTTGCTCATTTGCCATTACTACCCCTAAAACAGTACCATAATCAAAGTAGAATTCCAGCAAAAAGCTCATTGATAATCTGGCAAACAGCAAGCCAAATATCATTTTAAAAAGTGCTTCAATCGTTTGGCTGATTGCTGTAGGCTTCATATCCAAAAATCCCTCTGCAAATGCACGATGGCTTGCACACAGACAGGAAAAAAACACCGACGGTGCCAGTGCTAAAACCGTATATATGCTTTTTGGCGATGAAGATATAATTGCTGTATACGGCTTTGCAATCATCAGCATTACAGCTAATCCTATAAACCCTGCAAGAAAGAAAAGCTTTTTTGCAGCCTTACGCAGAGCAGCAATTTTTACGCTGTCACCTTTGGCATCATATGAGCTTATAAGCTTTGTAAGTGCAATTGGCAAAGCACCCATTGTTATTGCATGAACGGGCATACAAAGATTATATGCAACTGAAAAATAACCTCTTCCGACTGCACCTATATATGAAGTTAACGGAATTTTATAAACAGCACTTATAACCTTTACTATTACGGTAGATACCAACAGTAAAAAAGCAGATGTAATATATTTTCGCTTTAAACCTTGTTTCAAAATATCGCCAGCTTTAAAAAAAATCAGGCAGTGCAAATTGCACTGCCTTTAAACGTCCTTTGATATTTATTATTCTCCTGCTCATATAAAACAAATCAAACATATTGCGGTTTAGCTGTCTGCACCAACCTCGTCGGCATCAACTGTAACCTCATTATTGCTTTTCCTGTCAAATTCTCTTTGAAAAGCATCTCTTGTTTTTTTAGTTGCATTTACAACCGCATCATTAAACTGCGCCTTTGCCTCCTCAATTTCTGCAGAAAGCAAATCAATTTTATCCTTAAGCACAGTAATGCGATTTACTATATCCTCAATCTCTTCCGAATTTGATTCAATACCAATCATTGCCTCATACTGAATTTTACCAAACTTTTCGTAAAGCTTTGAGAGCTTGGTTTTAGCATCAAGGCATTCAACCTTTTTACGGCTGATTTCTAAATGCTCGGCACTTTTTCTGCCGAATATTTCAGCAGCATCTTTGGTTTTGCTGAAAACTTCCTCCAGTTTTTCGTTATTAATATTTATCTCACTTCCGGAGAAAAAATCGCCGAATTTTATTGCCATAACAACCACCTCATTCACATTATATTACGATTTGTAAATTAATGCAATATGAATTGTATATTTATTTATATTTATTATAAAACTCAAATATACCTTTTTTGCGTTTAATTACTTCATCAAAATTATCATTATATTCGTATGGATATTTATAATTATATATTCTTTCAATCTTGCCGCTTTCATAAGCTTTAAGCCTGGTAACGGCACCTGCACCGGCTGCCAGAACACTATGCGTTTCATCCATCATATACACATTGTAAAGGCAATCCATACCATTTTTGCACCAGCCTGTATTTTCAAGATTGCCGATTGATTTTGACTGCCTGTACATATAGTATGGGTAATAACCGCTGCTGCTCAATCTTTCATTTGAAAAATCGACCATATCTGAAGTTGTTAATCTGTCAGTCAGATCAAATGTCAAATCCTTTGTTACTATATATGAAGCAGACTTAAGTGCCAGAGTATGTACGGTTATACTGTCCGCATCCAGGTCAATTGCTTTATTGATACTGCTGCTGAAAGATTCAAGTGTATCATTCGGCAAACCTGCTATAAAATCCATATTGATATTATCAAACCCACATTCACGTGCAAACAAAAATGCATCAATGGTCTGGCGGGCAGTATGCTTTCTTCCTATCGCTTCAAGAACAGAATCATTAAAACTCTGCGGATTAATGCTGATTCTTGTAACCCCTGCTGCCTTTAACGCATTCAGCTTATCTTTTGTAACGGTATCCGGTCTGCCTGCTTCAACCGTATACTCACGAAGGGATGATAAATCAAAGCTTTTTTCAATTGTATGAAACAGCTTTGTCAGCAAATGTGCATTCAAAGTTGTAGGCGTACCACCGCCGAAATAAACCGTTTCAAGCCTTAAGCCAAGACTTTTTGCAATCCTGCCGATTTCCTCCAGCTCCCTGCACAAAAGCTGCACATAAGGCTCAATAAGCACCTTTGTTCTCTCTATTGAATGTGAAACAAAAGAACAATAAGAACACCTTGTAGGGCAAAATGGAATGGAAATATAAAGCGAAAAGGAATTCTTATCTGACAGGCTGATTATTTTGTTTTCGTGTTTCATAACCTCAAGAGCCAAATCGGTCTTATCTTCAAAGGTTAAAAATTGATTGATAAAATAATCCCTTGCCCCTTCCTCTCCAAGCTCATTCACAAACCTGTGCATAAGCTTTGCAGGACGAACACCAAACAGTATACCCCACGGCGGCTTAAAGCCCAGCATACAGGAAAGCGTATTATAAAGCAGAGCGGACATAGCCACAGCCACATCCTCTCCCTCTTCAATACTATGCGTTTTTACTGCTTTTTTATCATAAATACGAGCATCAACCGTCAGCTCATTATTATCCATTTTTGTGATAATAACGATATCTTCTTCACCATCTGCCTTTATTTTTTCATAAGGGAAAAAGATGGTGCAAAGATTTTTCATATCATACGCAAAAGGATGATTTATTACTTTTAAAATCATATTATGACCTACTCATATAAGGATTATTTGCTCTCTCAAAATCAAGCGTTGACTGCCTGTCATGACCCGGATAAACATTAAGATTACCCGCAAGCTGCGATATTTTTTTCAAACTCTCAAGCATTTCCCCTGAAGAGCCACCCGGAAAATCAGTTCGCCCGCAGGAGCAGAAGAAAAGCGTATCGCCGCTGAATATATTGCCGTCACAAATATAGCAAACACCGCCCTTTGTGTGCCCCGGTGTTGCCATTACCTCTATAACACTATCGCCTAGGGCAATTGAGTCTTTATCATCCACAATAATATCTGCCTGCACATTATTATGAGCTGCGCCGCAGAATGCAGCAAGACTTTTTTTAGACGATGAAAGCATCTCCTCATCCGCCTTGGAAATCACAATTTTAGCACCTGTGAGCTCCTTAATTGCCTTGGCACCGCCGATATGATCAAAATGGCCGTGGGTAAGCAATATATATTTTAAATCTGCATCACCTATGAATGCACGCATTTTATCACTATCTTCCGTGCAATCAACCAACGCAGACTCACCAGTCGCATTATCCGTAATAAGATAGCAATTATTTTCAAGGCTGCCGAAAACAGCACATTTAACTTTCAACATTATTTCAAATCCTTACTGTCAAGTATAATTGTAACAGGTCCGTCATTCAGAAGATTAACCTTCATATCAGCACCAAACTCGCCTGTTTCAACCTTTTTTACACCACTTTTACGCAGCTGCTCAACAAAATATTCATAAAGTTCATTTGCAACATCCGGCGGCGCTGATGCAGTAAAGCTGGGCCTTCTGCCATGTGAGCAATCAGCACATAAAGTAAACTGTGAAACAACGAGTATTTCCCCGTCAATATCAAGGCAGGATAAATTCATTTTTTGATTTTCATCCTCAAATACACGCAAAACAGGAATTTTTTTAATGAGCTTATCAGCTTGCTCCCTGCTGTCTCCCTGCTCAACACCTAAAAGTATCAGAAAGCCCTGCTTAATTGCACCTATTTCTTTATCATCAACAGATACATTTGAAAATTTCACTCTTTGTATTACCGTTTTCATGAATTACCGCTTCTTTCTATATGATATACACCGTCAATCTTTTTAAGCGTTTTAACAATAGATGCAAGATGCTCCTTTGAATTGACGGAAACAGTCATCGTTGTAAGGCAGTTGCCGTCATTAATAGGTCTTGCATTAATAGAATGAATTTTAACGTGTGAGCCTGCCATTTTCGTGGTAATATCAAGCACCACACCATCACGGTCAATGGCATAAACATCCAGCGTTGAACGTGCCTCAACCTGCACGCTGCTGTCCCAATGTGCCTTTACCCATCTGTCAGGCTCGGGAGAAAGTGCAACGTCAATAGGAACATTCACACAATCACGTCTGTGAATGGTAAGACCCGTGCCCCTGTTAATAAAGCCTATAATTTCCTCACCGGGAACAGGAGAACAGCACCTGGCCATTTTAACAAGGCAATTATCTATGCCCTCTACAACTACACCGCCTGAATTTTTATTTGACGCTTTTTCTTCAATATTTACAACTGCTTTTTGCTGTACAGGGTCTTTTGGTTTCCAGTTCCTATTATACTCGTCCTTGATTCCGGGCATAAGGCGGGTAATCTGAATACCGCCGTATCCTACTGATGCATAAAAATCATCAAGCTGTGCAAAATGCTGCCGTTCAGCAATTTTCTTTATAAACTCATCATATTTTTCCGAATTATCAAAGCGTATAAAGTTTCGCCTGAATTCACGTTCAACCTCTGCCTTACCCTGAACAATATTTTCATCACGCTTTTCCTTTTTAAACCAGGAGCGTATTTTACTTCTGGATTCGCCGGTAGTTACGATATTCAGCCAATCACGGCTTGGTCCCTTGCCCTGTTGATTTGAGGTAAGTATTTCTACAATTTCGCCTGTTTTAACTTTATAATCAAGGTTAACTATTTTGCCGTTAACCTTTGCACCTACCATTTTATTGCCTACGGCAGAATGAATTGCATAGGCAAAATCAATAACCGTAGCTCCTTTCGGCAATGATTTAACATCGCCCCTTGGGGTGAAAACATATACCTGGTCAACAGACAAATCGCCCTTAATATTTGCTACAAGCTCTTCGGCATTCTCTGTATCATTGCCCATTTCAAGTGTTCTGTGTATCCACTCAAGGCGATTGTCAATATCATCCTTGCCGCCTTTGCCAAGCTTGTATTTCCAATGCGCAGCAATACCAAATTCAGCAGTACGGTGCATATCCCAGGTTCTTATCTGTATTTCAAAGGGAACACCCGATTTTGACAGAACCGTGGTGTGCAAAGACTGATACATATTCGGCTTGGGCATTGAAATATAATCCTTAAACCTGCCGGGAAGGGGCTGGAACATATCGTGCACAATACCCAGCGCATTGTAGCAGTCAATCATTGAATCAACAATAATTCTTACTGCATATATATCAAATATCTGCTCAAAATTTTTACCTTTTATGTAAACCTTACGGAATATTCCGTGAACAGATTTAACACGTGAGTTAATCTGCACATTTTTCATTACAGGCATTATTTTATCGCTGATCTGATTTGTAATTTCATTAAGGAATTTCTCGCCCTGCTCTTTCTTCATAGAAAGATTTTTTTCAATTTCTTTATAAGCTATGGGGTCGAGATAATAAATAGCTAAATCTTCAAGCTCTTCTTTAATCGGTCTGATACCAAGACGATGGGCAATAGGGGCATATATTTCAAGCGTTTCAAGGCTTTTTTCCCTTTGCTTATATTCAGGCATATGCTCAAGAGTGCGCATATTATGAAGCCTGTCACAAAGCTTGATAATAATAACACGTATATCCTCATTCATTGCCATAAACATTTTGCGTATATTCTCGGCCTGCACCTCTTCCCTTGTTGAAAGCGGAATCTGGCCAAGCTTTGTAACGCCGTCTACCAGCAATGCTACCTCGTCGCCGAATTCTTTTTTGATGTAATCAAGATTATACTCTGTATCCTCAACAACATCATGCAAAAGTGCACCCACTATACACTCATTATCCATACCGAACTTAAACAGTATTCTTGCAACCGCTACAGGGTGCATAATATACGGCTCACCCGAGCGCCTGCGCTGATTTTTATGAGCGTCATGGGCAAGATTATAGGCCTTTTCAATTAAACTGCTATTATATTGTGAATTGCCTTTAACAGCTTCAAAGAATTCATTAAAGCCGTCGTTATATTCTTTGTTATAAACTGTATTGCTCAAAACTTCAGCCTTCCCTTCAGGGTTTTAATTACATTTGTATTTTCCAAATCAGCCTTGCCGCTGATTTTATTAACTGTTATTGATTCATTTATTGAAATCAAACCTGTTTCTTCAAAAGCATCAAGAGCAAATTTAAGCTGGCCAAGTGTTACAGACTGATTTAAAGCAAAATATAAATCATCAGTCGTATAGCGCCAGCCGTCATTCTGCTTTAAAAATCTGTAAACTACAGAGCAAGCCTCCCTGTCAGGATAAAGGTTTGCTGCCCGGACACTATAATTGCCGGACAAATACAGCTCAAGCTGTGCTTTTTCAAAAAAATACTTATCATCGTCAGTTGCGTTTTTTCTTACACCTATACTTCTTATTGAAAGATAATATTTTCCCTTATAAAAATTTTTGGAAATCTTAACAGCAAAATCCAGGCTGTCACCGATATTATAAGGAAACGCCTCTTTTGAAGTCTGAAACTGCACAATCCTGATGATTTTCTCTTTCTTTTTAACTTCTAATCGGATATGCTTGCCGTCGCCTATTGAAGTAACAGACATAAGTGTAACATTAAACAAGCCGAAAACAGCCTCGGGATTATCCGCACCATATGGCTCCATAACCGACAGACTGTCAACCAAATCAATATTAAGATAAAAAGGTGACAGCTTACAGTCAAGCTTTAATATCTGCGGCGGCATAACAGGATACTGCTCTTTTGCAAATGCGTTTATTTTCTGCCTGAAAAGATCAATATTTTCACGCATAAGCCCAAGCCCTGCCGCAAGGGGATGACCGCCGAAATGTGTAAGCAAATCGCTGCAGGCAGAAATTGCTTCAAAAATATTGAAGCCCTCTATGCTGCGTGCCGAACCTACACACTCACCATTGTCATCAACACCAATGATTATCGCAGGCTTACCGTAAGCTGATAAAATATGGGATGCAACGATTCCGATTACACCATGGTGAAACCCACGGCCCTCAATAACAATCACTCTATCCTGTGCAAGCTGCGGATTCTGCGCTATTTTTGCATTAATTTCTTCAAGAATATTGGATTCAACCTCATGCCTATGTGCATTTTCCGTATTAAGCTGCTCCGCTTTAAATCTTGCATCCTCATAATCATCACAAATCAACAGCTCTACAGCCTTGCAGGCATCATCCATTCTGCCTGCAGCATTAATTCTCGGACACAGCTGAAAAGCAATATCTGTTGCACTCAACTCGCTATCTGAATTTCCTGCAACACGACGAAGTGCATCTATACCAATTCGTGAAGCGGAATTTATAAATTCAAGTCCAGCCTTCACAAGGGACCTGTTCTCGCTTTTCAACGGCACTACATCGCCTATGGTGCCTATTGCAACAAGGTCTGCATATTGTTCAATCAAATCATAAACATCGCCGTCATAAACGGCACACGCAAGCTTAAAAGCAACACCAACACCTGCAAAATCACGGAATTTGAGTTTATTTTCAGCTCTGTGTGGATTTATAACAGCACAAGCCTTTGGCAATACATCACCAATCTGGTGATGATCGGTAACAATCAAATCCATACCAAGGGAGCTTATATATTCAGCCTCATCAATTGCTGATATACCATTATCAACCGTTATAATCAGATTTGTTTTCTGTGAATGAATATAATCTATAGCAGACATATTCATTCCGTACCCATCAGTAAGACGGTTTGGTATATAGTAAATAACATCTGCACCCAGACTTTCAAAAAAACTGAAAAGCAGAGCCGTTGAGGTTACACCATCACAATCGTAATCACCATAAATGCAGATTCTCTCATCATTCTCCAGCGCAGTATTAATACGACCTACAGCCTTATCCATATCGACAAGAGAAAAGGGTGAAGTAATTTCACATCCTGCAGAAAGAAAATCCGAAACTGAAAGTTCATCATCAATTCCTCTGGACACCAGCAAAAATGCTATGAACGGATCAATATTAAGTTTTTCACTGATAACCGATGCTTTTTCTTTGTCAGCATCGGCAATAATCCATTTTTTATGTGACATTATGTATTCTTATCCACTTGATGAAACTGTTTTAAATTGCCTGCTTTTTCAGCCCTTTTTTGAAGCACTTCCTCAACATCTTCAATGGTAATATTCTGGTCAACCATCATAACAAGGGTGTGGTAAATCAAATCGCAGATTTCACCTACAGTTTCTTCCTTAACACCATTTTTAGCGGCAATGACCATTTCGGTGCATTCCTCGCCGACCTTTTTTAAAATTTTATCAATACCCTTTTCAAAAAGATAACAGGTGTATGAACCCTCCTGCTTATCCTCTCTTCTGTCAAGTATTGTCTGATAATCGTTTCTGATATAATCCATACCTTCTCCTTAACATCCGCAAATTATATTTTTTTGGTTACCAACAAATAACGGTGAATCGTTCCCTCAATACAACCGTTTTTATTCTTAATATTTTCTGCTTCAATCAATCTGTCAAAGCATTTATCCACACAAAATCCCGGGAATTCCCACTGAATAATCCTTGCAAACCAGACTAATGCACCAGTATCAAAAAATTTAATAGGTCTGTATGCCTCATCTGATTTCAATATTTCAAAAGAATGATTTAAAAATCTGCGTTTTTGCGCTTCCAAATATAAACCTCTTGATACAGGTTCCCCGATTTCAGGAAGCAACAGATTTATTAATTCTCTGTCATTATTCTCACCAACCTGCTCGGTAATAAAAATACCATTAGGTTTCAGAATCCTATATAATTCATCAATATCATAATTACCATGGCGATTAATAACAATGTCAAAAGAATCATTATCAAATGGCAAAGCTGCATAATCATCTGCCATTTTAAAATCAATACCAAGTGGAAGTAAAATCCTTTTGCACAAGTTCACATTGGGAGCATAGCCCTCCGTTGCACTTGTTTTACTGTAGGGATGTTTTAACGACAATAAATATTCGCCGCCACCTGTATCTATATCAAGCAGCCTATATTCCGGCAAAAGATACGAGCGTACTATCTCATCGTAATTCCACGGCAAATCTGTTTCTTCGGTGAATCTTTCATTAAGATGAGAAAAATCCCAACCATGTATATAAGCTATATTTTCTTCTGCCTTGCAGAAATTATATAAATCTATTTTATTCATTTTAACTACTCCTTCATCTAATAAATGATTTAAGGTGCAGTCAACCAACAACATTATTTATTTTTACTCGGTACAACCGTTGTCGGATTTAAAACTGCACCGAGCAGTTACCTCGAATAAAACACATATTCATCCAACCTAAAATATTATAAATTACATAATTTTATTAAAAAAACAAGAGTGGCTGCCTGTATGACACGCAGCACCTGTCTGAATAACTTTTATTAAAAGTGTATCATCATCACAATCACCGTGTATTGAAACAATTTTTTGAAGATGACCGGAGGTTGCACCTTTATTCCAAAGCTCTCCGCGTGAACGTGACCAGAACCAGGTATAACCTGTTTCAAGCGTTTTTTTCATTGATTCTCTGTTCATATAAGCGAGCATAAGCACCTCGCCTGTTGACGCCTCCTGTATAATTGCAGGAAGCAGGTCAGCCTTTTTAAAATATTTTTCTATATCCATCATTTGCATATCTCCAAAGCTTCTCTTAAATCAATAGTGCCCTCATATATGCTTTTTCCGCAGATTGCACCATACATTTTTTTATCGCGCAGCTCAAGTATATCACTTATCCCTGTTACACCGCCTGAAGCCGTTATGTCACAGGACACGGCATTATTTATCTCAACCAGCTGCTCAATATTAGGGCCTGCCAGCGTTCCGTCCCTGCCAATATCTGTATAAATAATGGTTTTAACGCCCATATCCTCCATGCGCTTTGCTAAATCGGTAAAGTAAACATCACTTTTTTCAACCCAGCCTTCTGTTGCTGCATAGCCGTTCTTTGCATCAATACCAACTGCTACTGCTGCGCCAAATTCCTTAACCGCTTCCTTAACCAAATCCGGATTTTTAAGGGCAACAGAACCAAGTATTACCCTGGAAATGCCATTATTAATATAAAAATCAATATCCTGCATTGTGCGTATTCCGCCGCCAAGCTCAACCTTAAGCGGTGTTTCCTTTGCAACAGAAATAAAGGTTTTTGCATTAACAGGCTCTTTTTTCAATGAACCGTCAAGGTCAACCATATGTATCCACTCACAGCCTGCTTTAGCAAAACCAAAAGCTGTTTCAAGTGCATCATCAGCAACCTGCTTTGCAGTAGAAAATTCGCCCTTATAAAGTCTTACAGGCTTACCGTCAATAATATCAATAGCCGGGAAAATAATCATTATAATCACATAGCCTTTCCGGCTACAAACAGTCATTTAATATCACACAACTCCTTGCGTAGCCTGACAAGGTGTGATTTGAATTTACAAATTAAAACAAACCAAAAGCATTTTAAAATAATTATATAAGCATAAACTTATGCCAATACACCCTTGGTTGAAAGAACACTTCCGTCCTCATTTTTCCTTACCGCTCCATTAAGTGCGTGAGCAACTGCCTTGAATATCGCCTCTATCTCGTGATGCGCATTTGCACCGTAAGGAACCTGAATATGAAGTGTTATGCAGGCATTCATTGCAAAGGCTCTGAAAAATTCCTCTGTCACACAGGTTTCATAATCACCGCAAAATTCCTGCTCAAAGGATGCTTTAAAAACAAGAAACGGCCTGTTGGATATATCAAGAATACAGGTTGCCAGAGCCTCGTCCATCGGCACACTGAACATACCGTAGCGCACAATACCGCCCATATCACCCAGTGCTTTTTTAAATGCCATACCAAGTGCAATTCCTGTATCCTCAACAGTATGGTGAGTATCAACCTCCAAATCACCGCAGACCTTCACCTTGAGTCCAAATCCGCCGTGAACACCGAACGCAGTAAGCATATGGTCAAAAAAACCAATACCTGTTGAAACCTCAACATCTCCGCCGTCAAGATTCAACTCAATCTTAATTTGTGTTTCCTTTGTATTTCTTTCAATAACAGCAGTTCTCATATTTTAACCTCAATCTTTAAACAGACTGTTCATCAATCCGTCTATTCTCTTTTTTCTGTCACACGTTTCGGCTTTATCTATCGAAACATTTAGAACATCACCCTCTTTTACGCCGTTAGGAAGCGTATTCAAGGGTATATCCAGAAAATAATTATCGCCCGCCTCGCAAACGGCAATATCATTTTCAATTCTGTCAATTATCCATTTCATATTCTCACCATTGTATTATTCATTGGCACACATGATTTCAAAGCTGTCATTCCCGTCGCAATAAACAGTTACAGTTCCATTTTCTGCAGTACTATAAAGCCTTGCACCACAATGATTAAGCCTGTCAACAGCTTCTTTATGCGGATGACCATAGGAATTATCATTACCGCAGGAGATAACAGCATAATCAGGTGTTACAGCATTTAAAAATTCTGTATCCGATGAATACCTGCTGCCGTGATGAGCAACCTTTAAAACATCACAATCCAAAGCATCATAACGATTTGCGAGCATTTCATCCTCTGACAAATTCTCGGCATCGCCTGTAAACAGGAAAGAATTTTCACCGTAAGTGATTTTCAGCACAGCAGAATAATTATTTAGCTTCTCATAACTTTCATAAACCGGAGCAAGAAATTCTATATTCAAAGAGCTGTCGCTGTAAACCTGCACACCCGCCTTTGCAGTATTGATTTTCATACCTTTATCATCAATTGCTGTAAGCAGTTTTTCAAAAGTTTTTGTAGTTGTTGAGGCTTTTGGCATATATATTTCGCCGATATCAAAATGGCTTATAACCCTGCTCATACCACCAATATGGTCAGCATGCGGATGCGTGGCAACAACATAATCCAGTTTGGAATAGCCATATTCCTCAACGCTGTCAATAACGGTTTGTGAATATTCAGAAAGACCTGTATCAATCAGCATACACCGTCCGTCCGGAAATTCAATGAATGTGCTGTCACCCTGTCCGACATCCAGAAAATGCACAGCAATATTATCACTTTTATCGTTGGCTGCACCTTCAGCCTTATCCTTGTTTGACGGATTATTAAGTGCCGAAAAAACAAGTGTACTGATAATCAGCAGCAAAATAATTGCTGCAAAAACAGGATTTTTTCTTTTACCTCTTTTGGCACTCATTCAAATCTAACCTTAATTGAATTCGCGTGCGCTGTAAGGCCCTCGGTGTCAGCAAGCTTTACAATATCATCTTTCGCCTTTTTCAGCTCCTCTTCCGTATAATAAATGAACGAACTCTTTTTAATAAAGCTGTCAACGGAAAGCGGTGAGAAAAATCTTGCAGTACCGCTTGTAGGAAGAACATGGTTCGGACCTGCATAGTAATCACCCAATGGTTCCGGTGAAAAATTACCTAAAAATACAGAACCTGCATTATCGAGCATACCAATATATTTAAGAGGCTCTTCCACACACATTTCAAGGTGTTCGGGAGCAAGCTCATTGGCAAATTTAATTGCCTGCTCTAAATCCTCACAAACAATTATTTCACCGAAGTTTTTGAGTGAGTCCTCTATTATTTCCTGTCTTTCAAGGTATTTAATCTGCCTTTCAATTTCCTTTGCAGTCGATTTTGCAATATCAGACGAGGTTGTCAAAAGTATTGCAGAAGCCAGCCTGTCATGCTCTGCCTGGCTCATAAGATCAGCAGCCAAAAATGCAGGCTTTGCACTTTTATCGGCAACAATCAAAATTTCAGAAGGACCTGCAACCATATCAATATCTACAACCCCGTAAAGCAGTTTTTTCGCTGTTGCAACAAATATATTACCGGGACCTACAATTTTATCAACCTTTGGTATTTTTTCAGTTCCGTATGCAAGTGCAGCAACTGCCTGTGCACCACCTACAAGAAATACCTTATCAACCCCTGCAACAGCTGCTGCAGCCATAATATCGGGATTCGGATTACCATCTTTTCCGGGAGGGGTAACCATAATAATCTCTTCAACACCGGCAATTTTAGCAGGGATGGCATTCATAAGCACGGAAGAAGGGTAAGCAGCTGTACCGCCCGGTACATATATGCCTACTCTTTTTAAACCGCGGACTCTCTGCCCCATAATAACGCCGTTTGCACTTGTAGTCATCCAGGACTGCTGTGCCTGACGCTGGTGAAAATCATAAATATTATTTTTTGCATTGATGATTGCGGATTTAAAATCTGCATCCACCAAATCAAGAAAAGCTGCAAGCTCTTCTTTTTCAATTACAGTCTTTTTAGGAACCGAACCATCAAAACGAACAGTAAATTCCCTTACTGCTTCATCACCCTGCTCCTTAACTGAATTGATTATATTTGTAACTATATCAACAATTTTTGCATCGGTTTCGCCGGCACGCTTTTTTAAATTATCTATCAAAGCATATTCAGCCTTGCCGTTAGCCTTTGTAATGTTCATAACAATCTCCCCCTTGGCACTTAAACACGTGAAGCCAGTTCCAAGTCATTTAAGAATTCTTCTATTTCATCCTTACGCAGTTTCATTGAAGCCATATTAACAATTACTCTTGCAGAAATCGGCATTATTGTATCCACAACCTCAAGTCCGTTTTCTTTCAAAGTTGAACCTGTTTCAACAATATCAACGATTCCGTCAGCAAGTCCCAAAAGAGGTGCAAGCTCAACACTGCCCTCAATTTTTATAATGTCAACATCCATACCCTTGGATTTGAAATATTCCTTTGCAACCTTCGGGTATTTGCTGGCAACTACCTTTCTTTTATATCCTGAAAAGAAATCGCTGCCTTTAGGACACGCAAGAGCAAAGCGACACTTGCCTATATTAAGGTCAATTACCTCGTAAAAGGAATTGCCGTGTTCAGCAATCGTATCCTTACCGACAACACCTATATCGCAAACACCGTGCTCAACATATGTAATTACATCGGGCGCTTTTGAAAGCACCGCTTCATAATCACCGACAGGCAAAATCAGACGCCTGCCTTTATTTTCCAGCTCGCTGGTATCAAGCCCCATTGTTTTAAACAGCTTAACGGATGATTTTTCAAGTCTGCCTTTTGTAAGTGCAATTCGCAGCGGTCTGTCAATATTAATCTCCTCGTGCATAATATCACAAAGTGCATTAACATTAACACCAAATCCAACAGCAGGAACATCCATACCGAATTCTGCAATCAAATTATCGTATCTGCCGCCTGAAATGATTGTAACACCGCTGCCTTCGGCATAACCACGGAATATAACACCTGTGTAATAATTGCTCCTGTTAACAAGACTCAAATCAATCAGTATGTTATCCGCAAATCCAAGACTGCACAGTTTTTCATACACCTGCTTTAAATAGTCAAGGGCATCATCTGCAGCCTTATCCGAATAAAGTGCCTTCGCTCTGTCAATTACATCGGCACCGCCGAAAAGCCTTGGCAGCATTTTAATCACTTTCGCTTCGGTTGACTCACCAATTTTGTCAAGCAAATCACCAAGGGCAGAATAATTTTTGCCCTCAATAAAGCTGCATATATCTGCCTTCTGATAAGGGGTTAAATTCATCTTATCAAGTATCGCATTAAAGAAACCTGCATGGCAAAGCTCAAGCTTAAAGGATTTAACATCATTTCTTTTAAGCGCTTCATATGCCATTGTAATAACTTCAATATCAGCATCAATACTTGCATCACCGATAAATTCTATACCGCTCTGCTCAATCTCATCCGTTCTGCCTGCAAGCTGTTTATTTCTTACATAAACATTCTGATTATAATAAAGCCTTACCGGGAAATCATCCTTTGAAAGCCTTGTAGCAACCAGACGGGCAATAGGCGCCGTATTATCAGGGCGCAGAACGGTTGTTCTTCCCTGATTATCCGAAAGCTTATACATTTCCTCCGGCTCAATACCAAGATTATCGCTTTCAAAAACATCAAAATATTCTATAGTCGGCGTCATAACCTTTCTGTAATTATGCGCTTTAAATAAATCGGAAAGGATTGATTCTACCCTTCTTCTGTCGTCACATTCCTCAAATAATAAATCTCTGCTGCCCTGGGGGGTCAATTTTGAATATCTTTTCATATCGTTCTCCTTAATACGCGTCCGCTTTAGTATGGTAGAGTGCTAATATGCTACCATACTAACATAACAATGTCAAGCAAAAGTAATTAAAATAAGGATATCTGATTAGATTCAGGCATATCCCCAAGGGCACCGGCTTCTTTTAGTGAATCAACAACACTCCTGCCTATACCCGCTCTCGCCATTAAATCATCATATGATAAGAAATCACCGCCACCGTCATCACGTGACATTGCAATCGCCTTGGCAGCATTTTCGCCTATACCGTCAATTGCACCAAACGGCAATCTGATTTTGCCATCCTCTATTCTATATATTCTTGAATCGGATTTATATATATCAACAGGCAAAAATTCTATGCCCCTTGCAAGCATTTCAATAACAATCTGCAAAACTACATATGTACTTTCATCCTTTGCCGTTTTGTCATTTCCTTTCAGCTTGATTTCCTCCATTTTCCGTTTAACGGCTGCTTTTCCTTCAACTGCTGCAACGGCATCAATTGCACCGCCTCGAACAGTAAAATACGCCGAATAAAAATGGATAGGGTGATATATTTTATACCATGCAAGGCGAAGAGCAGCAATAACATAAGCTGCTGCGTGTGCCTTGGGGAACATATACTTAATTTTATAACAGGAATCAATATACCATTGCTCAACGCCGATTGTTTTCATTGCATCTTCATATGGCGGGAGCTCCTTCGGCGCTTTTCCCTTACGGGTATATTCCATAATTTTAAAGCAGTCTTTTTTGCTGAGTGGTGATTCCTTACCTGTTTTTCTTTCATAATCTTCAGCAACGTGGATAAGGTGCGTCATAATATCGTCACGGCAGCCGATTACGTCTGAAATTGTACAGGTTCCCTCTTGGATGAGCTCCTGTGCATTGCCAAGCCATACATCCGTTCCGTGTGACAGACCTGAAATCTGCAAAAGGTCGGCAAAGGTTTTAGGCTGTGCCTCCTCAAGCATACCGATAACAAACGGTGTGCCCATTTCAGGAATAGCAAGTGTGCCTGTATTACAGTCAATATCCTGCGGTGATACTCCGATAGGCTCGGTAGAAGTAATCAGCTTGTAAAGATTTGGATCACTTAAATCAACATCCATTACAGGAATACCCGTTGAATCCTCAAGATACTTATAAAGTGTCGGATTATCGTGTCCGAGCTCATCAAGTTTAAGCAATGTATCGTGAAGCGAATTTTTAAAGTCAAAATGCGTTGTATATGTGCCCTTCTTTTCATCATTTGAAGGATACTGAATCGGCGTGAAATCCTCAACAGTATATTTATCCGGCACAACAACCATGCCGCCGGGATGCTGACCCGTTGTTCTTTTAATACCGGTACAGCCTGTTGTAAGCCTGTCAATCTCCGCTCTTGGCGTTACAGCAACAAGCCCTCTTTCATCAAGGTATTTCATAACATAGCCGTAAGCGGTTTTATCGGCAACCGTTGCCATTGTACCTGCCTTGAACACATACTCCTTGCCGAACAATTCTTCCGTATATCTATGTGAACGCGACTGGTATTCACCTGAAAAGTTAAGGTCGATATCAGGCTCTTTATCACCATCAAAGCCAAGGAAGGTTTCAAACGGGATTTCGTGGCCGTCACGCTTCATAGGAATGCCGCAGTTCGGGCAATCTTTAGGCGGAAGGTCAAAGCCTGAACCGTATTCACCTTTCGTAAAGAACTCGCTGTGCTTGCATTTTTTGCAATAATAGTGAGGTGCAAGCGGATTAACTTCTGATATACCGCCCATATGTGCTGCAAGGGAAGAACCTACAGAACCACGGGAGCCAACCAGATAACCGTTTCGCTCACTTTCCTCAACAAGACGTTTTGCAATTACATAAAGCACACCAAAACCATGGCCGATGATTGAATCCAGCTCACGCTGCAAACGAGAGGCAACATATTCCGGCACAGGATCACCGTACAAATCCTTCGCCATATTCCAGCACTTTTCGGTTAACTCTTCATTCGCTCCGTCAATATGCGGCTGGAAGGTTCCCGGCGGAATAGGCGGAATATTATCCATTACCATATCGGCAATTTTATTAGGATTATCAATTACAAATTCCTTTGCCCTGTCGCCTGCCCAGGCAAAATCCTCGAGCATTTCATTTGTAGTTTTGAAATATAACGGTGCCTGATTATCGGCATCATCAAAACCCTTTGAAGCCATAATGATTGCCCTGAAGCGTGCATCCTTTTCATCAAGAAAATGAACGTCGCCTGTAGCAACCACAAGCTTGCCAAGCTTATCGGCAAGGGCGATTATTTTTTTGTTTATCTTAATAAGGTCCTCATCGCTGTGAATGCCGCTGTGAAGCTCTTTATCAGAGCGAATCATAAAGGCATTATTGCCGTTTGGCTGAATTTCAAGATAATCATAAAAGGAAGCAATTTCTTCAATCTTTTCTTCAGGAAGATTATTTAAAATTGCCTGATACAGCTCACCCTGTTCACAGGCAGAACCTATAATCAAACCGCCTCTTTTTTGCGCAAGCATACTTTTAGGTATCAGCGGACGTGATTTAAAAGTTTTTATATTTGAATGAGAGATAAGCTCATACAGATTTTTCCTTCCGTATGCCCTTTCCTCCTTCGGGATTGATTCATCCAGCGAAGTATCTTCTTTAACAAGTAAAATAATATGATGGCGTTTAAACTGTTTAAGCTTAAGATTCATAAAATCGGGATATTTTTCATCATCAACCAAATATCCCTCCATGCCAAGAATAAGCTTTATTTTGCCTTTAGCAGCATTATACGCTTCAGGTAAAGCCTGAACAACACCGTGGTCTGTAACGGCAATTGCTTTATGTCCCCACTTAATTGCCTGATTGACAAGTGATTTGGGTGAAGAAATACCATCCATTTCAGAAAAAGATGTATGCAGGTGCAGTTCAACTCTTTTTTCCTCGGCATCATCCGTTTTTTCAATTTTAGTAACACTCGAAATTGAGCTGGGTCTTAACACATATTGGTTTGAAAATGTATCAAACTGATATCCGCCGCTGATAACAACCGTTTTGCAGCTGCCCAGCTTTTCAATAAGAGGTTCAAGAATACGCTTGTCCTCAAACATTTTTACCGTAAGTGAAGATGTATAATCGGATATATCAAAGTTAAAGATTTTGCTTGTTCCGCGCTTTGTATCCTTAACCTCTGTTTTAACAACATCGCCCCATACGGTTATATATCCTGAATCCGCACTGATTTCTATAATCGGCTTTGGCTCTTCACGTAAAGCCTTGCCGTAAATCGTTTTAATTGTATCTTTATAAAGCGGAAGCTCGCCCCAAGGCTCGTGTACAATATTTTTAAGAGCTTCTTCCTTTTTTTGTTCATTTTCCTTTTGCTTTTTCAAGGCAGCTTCTTTTACTGCCTTTTCAATGTCAAATGCCTGAACCTCTAAAAAAGAAACTGCATCAATATCAATTTTAAACAGCTCATAGAGCTTTGTAACAATCAGCTTATCAACCTGCTTGGTTTCCAATATGTATTTACCGCCGTTTTTCAAAAATACGGTAAGAATATTATCCTCAAGCTCTGCCTCTGCTCCGTCAAAAAAACCATTTGCAGCAGGAGTGTCTTTTTTTACATATTCAAGTATTTTTTCTATATCAGACAAAATGAATGCGCTTTTAGGAAATTCAGGATTAATTGTAACACGCCCAAGCTCCATTGCCTTTTCAATTGCGCTTTCAGCCTCTTTAAGCATTGAAAAACCTACAAAGCCATCAAAGCGCAAGCCTACTGTCAGCTCTCTTCTCTCCCTTGAAACGGAAAAAGAGGTAATACTTCCATTACCGACAGCAGAAAGCACATTGCCGTCCACATAATTTGAAAAATAATCTGCAAATCTGTTAATCATTATAATTTCTCAATTTCTTTCATCAATTCTTCAAGCAAATCCTTTTCATCAACTTTACGCAGGATTTCGCCTTTTTTAAATATAAGACCGTTTCCGTCGCCGCCTGCAATACCGATATCTGCCTCTTTTGCTTCACCGGGTCCGTTAACTATACAGCCCATAACGGCTACTTTAATCGGCTTTTTACAATCGCGTAGCCTTTCCTCAACCTGCTTTGCAAGTGACACCAAATCAATTTTAGTTCTGCCGCAGGTAGGACACGAAATCAAATAAGGGCAATCATTTTTCAAACCGATTGCCTTTAAAATATCAAATGCAGCAAACACCTCTTTAACAGGCTTGTCTGTAAGGCTCACTCTGATTGTATCACCTATACCACGGGTTAAAAGAGAGCCTATACCGATCGAGGATTTTATAATACCCATACGCTCTGTGCCTGCCTCTGTGACACCTAAATGCAAAGGATAAGCACACTTTTGTGCTGCAAGCTCATATGCATTAATCATGGTTTCAACATTCGATGATTTAATAGAAATAACAATATCATCAAAATCAAATTTCTCTAAAAGTCCTGCATGATATAATGCTGATTCCACCATTGCCTCCGGCGTTGGTGAACCGTATTTTGCAAGTATTTCCTTTTCAAGTGAACCGGAATTAACACCTATTCTGATAGGAATATTTTTAAGTCTGCAGGCATCTGCTACTGCCTTAACACGTGATTCATCACCTATATTGCCCGGATTAATACGTATTTTATCAATTCCTCTGTCCACAGCACCTAACGCCAAACGATAGTCAAAATGAATATCTGCAACAAGAGGAACATCCACAGCATTTTTAATCGGCTCAATAAGATCAAGTGCCGCTTCGTTCGGGATTGCAAAGCGAATAACCTGACAGCCTGCTGCCGCAAGCTCCTTCGCCTGCGTAACAGAACCGTCAATATCACTTGCAGGTATATTGAGCATACTCTGAACGAGTATTTCACTATCTCCGCCGATAAAAGTATTGCCGAGCTTTATTTTCTTACTTTTTCTTCTTTCCATATCAATCACCACATTTTAAACTAAAAAAGCTTTGTTATATCACTAAAGGTAACAACGCACATCAATCCCAAAAGCAAAATCAGACCGACAGCATTGATAATATATTCTGCTTTAGAGGGCAGTTTTTTACGTGTTATACCCTCACCGATTAAAACAAAAAGACGCCAGCCGTCAAGCGCAGGAATCGGGAACAAATTAAAAAGTCCGATATTAATTGTAAGCAGAGCCATTATTTTAAGCACAGAATACATAGAGGTTTTAACAGCATCTGATACAACAGAAACTGCCCCCACAGGTCCGCTTAAATCCTTTAAGCCATACTGCCCTACAAGTAAATCATGAACAGATAAAAACACCATACGTGCATAGGAAGCAAATTCCTTGCAGGTTTGGGATAAAACATTTGAAAAGGTTTTGGGCACACCCTTCAGCCAGAAATCCATTTTAAGGTATTTTGTACCCTCGTATTCGTCCATTTCAAATTCAACAGTAATACTTTTTTCCTGACCATCTCTTAAAACAATCATATCAACTGTATTGTCACGGCTTCGTGAAAGGCCTGTAGATATATCGTTTGTAGTATATACGCGCATTCCGTCAATGCTTTTAATTTCGTCGCCTACCTGAAGCCCCGTCTGTGCACTCAAAGCAGATTCCTCAAACTTTGCAATCTGGTTTGTACCGACAAGATTCTGCGAACTGACAATAATCAGCACAATAATAAATCCCAAAATCAAATTCATTATTGCACCGGCAGCTACAACAAAAATTCTCTGTATTACTTTCTTTTTATGAAAAGCATTTTCATCTTCGCTGTCACTATCCTCGCCCTCCATAGAGCAATATCCGCCGAACAGCACCCAGCGCAGACTGTACTTTGTATCTTTTTTAGTAAACTGAAATATTTTAGGCCCCATACCGATAGAAAATTCATTGACCTTTATTTTCATAAGCCTTGCAGCAACAAAATGGCCGCCCTCATGAATTATAATAATCAACTCAAAAAACAAAATTGCAATTAGTATAGGGTAAACGGTATTCCAAATAGAACTTATAGTCACTTAATCGCCTCAATAACAAATTCTCTTGCCTTTCTGTCTGTTTCAAGAACATCATCAAGAGTAAAATCTTTTTTATCCGGGGCATTCAGCATTGCCTCGTTATTAAGATATGCAATATCCGTAAATTTAATTTTACCATTAAGGAAAAGTTTTACACTTTCTTCATTTGCACCATTTGCAGCAGCAGGATGAAGTCCGCCCATCTCAATTGCATTTTTGCACACATTTATGCATTTGAAGGTTTCGTAATCCGGTTCAAAGAAAGTAAGCTTACCGTAGTCAGAGAGCGACAGCTCCTGAACGGGACTTGCCTCACGCTCGGGATAAGTAAGCGCATACTGAATCGGAATACGCATATCCGGTACACCAAGCTGTGCAATCATTGAATTATCTTTATATACAATTGCCGAATGCACAACAGATTCCCTGTGAACAACAATTTCTATATCATCATTAGGCATATCAAAAAGCCATTTTGCCTCAATAAACTCCAGGCCCTTATTCATCATTGTAGCAGAGTCAATCGTAATTTTTGCACCCATATCCCAGTTCGGATGCTTAAGCGCATCAGCTGCAGTTACATTCTCAAGCTCCTCAAGCTTTTTGCCGAAAAAAGGACCGCCTGATGCAGTAAGTATGATTTTTTTAACAGCTGATTTTGAAGGCATACCCTGCATTGCCTGAAAAATTGCAGAATGCTCACTATCAACAGGCAGGATATCAACACCGTATTCAGCAGCAAGATTTGTTACAAGATGACCACCGGCAACAAGCGTTTCCTTATTTGCAAGAGCAATCGTTTTTTTAGCCTTAATGGCTTCAAGTGTAGGCTGCAGACCAACCATACCTACCACCGAGTTCAAGACCGTATCTGCCCCATCATAAACAGCACATTCAATAAGGCCCTGCATACCGCTTACAACTTTCGTGTTTGTATCCTGTATTCTTGACTTAAGCTCCTTTGCAGCACTTTCCTGCATAACACAAACCAGCTCGGGTTTAAATTCTCTTATCTGATTTTCAACAATATCAATGCGTGAATTAGCAGTAAGGCATTTAACCGTGTAGCCATGCATTCTGCATACATCAAGGCTTTGTGTGCCGATTGAACCGGTTGAACCTAAAAGCGAAATATTCTTCATATGATTAATTTAAAATCTCCTAAAATATATTTTGTGTAACAAGTGCAATAACATAGGTGCACGGCAATGTAAACAAGGATGAGTCCATTCTGTCCATTACGCCGCCGTGACCCGGGAATATCTTTCCAAAATCTTTTACACCGAAATTACGTTTTAAAACAGAAGCGGACAGATCGCCCATCATACCCATAAATGAAACAGGAATACAGCAAGCCAAAAGAACCGTTGCCATACTCTTATCCATTGAGACAACTGCAACCTTATTGTAAACAATCAAAGCAATGCTGTTTAAAATCAGGCTGAAAAACAAGCCTCCGATTGCGCCCTCAACCGTTTTCTTCGGTGAAATGTTCGGCGACATTTTATGCTTGCCGATTGCCATACCCGTAAGCTGTGCACCTGTATCCGTTGCAAGTGCACAAATAAGTGCATAGAAAATCAGATAAACGCCAAACTGCATATTGTCAAACATATCTCTTAAACGAATGAAAATACTGAAACCAAACGGAACTGCAACGCTTGCAAACACGCTTACAGCCACATCCTCAAAGGTTGTATAAGCATAACCTTTTAGCATTGCAAGCAAAAATGCAAGGCAAAGTACAATCACAAAAACAATATTAGGCACAAAGCCGATAACTGCCGCCCAGTTTTCCTCGCCCACAACAGGGGTAAGCACTTTTGCACTTGCAAAAAACGGTGTCAATGCAGAAAAAATTATGCCAAGCACCTTAATAAAGGTATTCTGCACATTGGCACACCTCATAATTTCACCGCTGGCAACAGCAGATAAAAATGCAATAACAATAACAAGTGCCGGTGTATTTATCTGCCAAACTACAACTGCCAGTACAGCCAACAGGCATACAGCAGTAATAACTCTTTGCTTCATATTTATTCTCCTTTTGAGATAACATAACCAATTTTTTAATCTTATCTGATTCCTAAAACAAGACTGAACTTAATCCATAAAACTTTCATTAAAAATCTTAAATTCAGATTAGGGAAATAATCTATCTACGCGCCAAAACGGCGGTTTCTTTTTTCAAACTCACGAAGAGCGGAATGCAAATCATCAATTTTAAAATCAGGCCACAGAACATCACTATACCAAAATTCACTATAGGCCGCCTGCCACAGCAGGAAGTTTGAAAGCCTTTGCTCACCGCTTGGTCTGATTATCAAATCGCATTCAGGTGCAGTATAAACAGCATTTGAAATATCCTCTTCCGTTATACTGCTCTTGCCCTGCGCAATAAGTTTATTAACAGTGCTGACAATTTCCTGCCTGCCGCCATAGTTTATTGCAAGGTAAACTGTTGTGCCTGTATGTGCCGCTGTTTCCTCTTCAGCCTCGTCCATCAAATCAAGCAGCTCCTGTGAAATGCCTTCACGTTCGCCGATGAATTTGATTTTACTGTTCCCCGCCTGTGCCATATCACTTTTAGCTTCAAGCAGATAATCCATAAAAAGGCTCATTAAAGCGTCAACCTCTTCTTTAGGCCTTTTCCAGTTTTCAGTTGAAAACGCATAAAAGGTTACGTATTCAATGCCAAGTCTTTCGCACTCCTTACTTATAGTACGAAAAACATTTGCACCTGCTTTATGACCTGCCGAACGAGGAAGTGCACGTTTTTTTGCCCACCTTCCGTTACCGTCCATTATGATTCCGATATGCTTCGGCAGAACTGAAAATTCCTGCGAAGTGTTATTTTTTTTACTGAATAAAGCCAAAACAGCTGCCTCCTTAATAGAGTTTTAGGGCGGCAGCTGCCGCCCTTAATTTAATATTAGAGTGAAAGAACTTCCTCTTCCTTTTTCTTTGTAATAGCATCAGCCTGCTTTACATAATCATCTGTAATATCCTGAAGCTTCTTTTCGCCGTCTTTCTGGTCATCCTCTGTAATCTCATTATTCTTCTTCAGCTTTTTGATATCATCCATAGCATCACGGCGAACATTTCGTATTGCTACCTTTGCTTCCTCACCGCGCTTTGAAATATCCTTCTGAAGATTTTTACGATGCTCTTCAGTAAGCTGTGGGAATGAAAGTCTGATAACCTTACCGTCATTCTGAGGATTAATACCAATATCAGAAGTATTAATCGCCTTTTCAATTTCTTTTAAGGTTGAAGCATCCCAAGGCTGAATAACAAGGAGCCTTGCTTCAGGCACGCTTACAGCAGCCATCTGATTAACCGGGGTAGGAACGCCGTAATAATCAACCATAACCTTGTCAAGAACTGCAGGGTTAGCACGTCCTGCTCTGATAGATGAAAAATCTCTTTCAAGAGATGTTAAGCATTTTTCCATTTTTTCTTTCGTTTTCGCAAATACTGTTTCCATAAATTTACCTCTCTTAATTTCTTACTAATGTTCCGATCGTTTCACCTTTTACGGCTCTTACAACATTATTTGGGTCTGTTAAATCAAACACAAGGATTGACAAATCATTATCCTTACAAAGTGAAAATGCTGTTGAATCCATAACCTTGATATCCTTTGCAAGCACATCCCTGAATTCAACCTCGTCATATTTAACAGCATCATCATATTTGTTTGGATCCTTATCATAAACACCGTCAACATTTGTTGCTTTAAGAAGCACATCGGCATTTATTTCAACTGCTCTTAATGCAGCAGCAGTATCTGTTGAAAAGAATGGTGAGCCTGTACCGCAGCCGAATATAACAATTCTGCCCTTTTCAAAATGGCGTATTGCCTTATTTCTGATATAAGGCTCTGCAATCTGGCGCATTTCAATAGCAGTCTGCACTCTTACATCTGCACCAAGCTGCTCAAGAGCATCACAAAGTGCAAGTGAGTTCATTGCTGTTGCAAGCATACCAATATGGTCAGCTCTTGTTCTGTCCATATGCTCACTTGTTCTTCCTCTCCAGAAATTACCGCCGCCGACTACAATGCCGACTTCAACGCCTAAATCTGCAACCTCTTTTACAGAAGTGCATATTTTAACAACCGTATCATTATCAATACCGGTGCCTTTCGCTCCGGCAAGCACTTCACCGCTTAATTTTAATAGAATTCTTTTATATGCGATGCCCATATATAAATAAACCTCCAATTTATTTTCCCTTATATAATAGTATAATTTGTGCTTAAAGTAAATAGATATTAGCTAAAAATTTATTACTAAAATATAAATTAAAAATATATCATCATTCATATTTTTTGGAAAATACAAACAAAAATACGGTGCAGAATTATCTACACCGCATTTTTATTCTTAATTTATATGATTAAAGCTATAAAACTTCCACTTGGACGCACTCAACTTCTTTTTGCATAGTCATAAGATTCCAAAAAATGATCCAGTTTTAAAAAGGCAATTTCCCCGTGTGCTGAATTGTTATAGACAACCGTTACTTTTTGCGTTAAGTTATTCCTTAACAATCTTACACAAAATTGCATAATCCTTGGCATTTATAATACCATCAGCATTTAACTCAAAAAGATATCCCTGCAAGGTCTGGTCAGGCGTTGTATTAATATAAGTCTTATTCCAGGCAGCTTTCACAACGGCAGGATTTGCAGTGTAAACAGTTTCGCAGGTGGAACAAAAATAGGACATTCTGCCGCTGTCATCAAGCCCTGTATAGGAATACTTATGACCCGGTGCAGGTGTTGTGTTTGTTCGGGTTTCACCACATAAATCACAGGTATCTCTGCTAACCTGTGCAACAATGCAGCTGCCTTGGGTTACAACCGTTGTTTTATAATAACCCTCAAGCCACTCGCTATGAACTGTATTCGGAGTTGAAGTAAAGCCGCAAACCGTACAGGTAGGGGTTGAAAGGCTATGACCCGGCTTATCTTCAATACCGACTAAAACATCCTCATATGAATGCCCTGTAGCTGATACCACCATCTCATAGCGCTCACCGCATACTGTACAAAGCGCTGTTGTAAGCCCTTCTTCCGTACAGCTTGGTTCAACTTCAATTACATAGCTTAATTCGTCAGGTGTATGGCCTGTTGCATTGACAACATTTCTTGAAGTCATATTGCATCGGCTACATATTTTTATTTCATAACCTGCAGCAATACAGGTCGGAAGCTGTGACTGTTCTTCATCAAGCACATAGTCATGACCGAGCTTTTCAATATTTTCAGTCTTTGTTCTGTCGCAATTATGACAAGCATAATTGATTTTTCCGACAGCGGTGCAGGAAGGTTGTGTTCTGGCAGTTTCATACCAATCATGTGCACCGTTTGCTGCAATGCTTTCAAGTCTTGTTTCGCTGCAAAGAGAACATGTATCACGCCTTACACCATTCACAACACAGGTCGGTTCCATAATGGTTTGTGAAGTATAATACTGCTCCAGCCAATCCACATGAATAGGTGTAATTGTTTCTTGCGCACATATGCTGCAGCTGTAAACCTCATAATTATGACCGTCGTCTGCTATATTGTTAAGTGTTTCAACAAGTGTATTTGTGTGGCCTGTTTTAGGTATAGCTGCAGTAACCGTATTACCGCAAACCGTACAAACACCCTGCTGCTCGCCATCCTCTACGCAGGTTGCCTCTTTCGTAACCACAACATTTTCAAGCTGATGATTTTTGGCTGTAACAATATGGCTTTCTTTTTTTCCGCAGTTTTCAATATTACAGGTCTTGGTTTCCAATCCACCGCGTTCACAGGTTGCCGTATTGGTATATGTATAATATCCTTCTACAAAAGAAACATGCTCAATTTCCATTTTTTCTTCATCGCAGTCTCTGCAGCCGTACGCCTTGAAAATATGACCGTTTGCTTCTGTCTGGTCATCCGTATCCTCAAGAATAAAAGTATGACCATTTGCAGGAAGCTGTGTTTCAGACTTTACAAAACCGCAATTGTCACACACCTGGGTTGATACACCGCCTTCCAAGCAGGTTGGTGCAACCGTTATAACCTCGTGTGTGGTTTCATGATTGCAAGGGTCTATTGAATAAAAAACATATCCGCTGTTCGGATGTGCCTCAACATATGCCTGTGTTGTTGAACCGCTGTGCCCATAAAAGGCTATGCTTTGGCTGGAGTTATAAAACGGATCCTCACCTATAATGCCTTTAAATTCGCAATTTGCATTATGTACGGTTACTTTTGACATAAATGAACAATTTGCAAATGCAAGTGTTCCGATTGCTGTAATATTTTCAGGAATTTCAACGGTTGAAATACGCGTATTATAAAATGCATATGCACCGATTTCCGTAATACCTGAACCAAATTCAACAGAAGTAAGGCTTGTACAGTCCCTGAATACTGCACTGCCGAGATTTGTAACAGAATCAGGTATAACAATTTTCTTAAGAGCGGAGCATTCCCTGAAAGCATTATTATCAATGGAAGTAAGCCCATCAGGTAAAGTAATATTTTCAAGAGCGGTACAGCCTCTGAAAGCACCATAATTAAGTGCCATCGTATTTCCGCCTCTTATAGTTTTAAGTGTACTCGGAAGCTTAACAGAGGTAAGTGCCGTAAAATTATAAAAATTCAGATAACCAAGGGTTTCAATACCCTCACCCACAATTACAGTTGTTATTTCACTTTTAAAATCATCCCAGGGCCTGGGGTTAATCGCCGTGTCACCATAATCCCTTGTAGCACCTGTTCCCGTAATTGTTAGCGTAGTTGTTGCTGCATCATATGACCATTTTGCTTTGCCGCTGTTAATACCTCTCGGTCCGCAATCGCCGGACGTTGCAGCCATAACAGACATTAAGCCAACACCTGTCAAAGCAGTAACGGTAATACAGAATGTTAAAATCAGGCATATCAATTTACGTTTCAAAAAAACGCCCCCTCAAAATATCCTAATATACAATATTATAATACAGTAAAAATTGCCGAAATGTCAATAAACATAGGGTTTTATATACAAACACCCATTTTAGGTCTATAAAATATGACCTAAACAGCAAAAACATTTCTTCGATTCAACTCCTGCAGCAGCTTTGGCTGTATCAACGGGTATGTCCATTTATCAGGAAAACCATCCAAAAAAAATATCTTTTCTATTTCGCTTTTCAACTCATCTTCAAAAGAATGAATCTGTGCAGCATATAAAGCTCCGAAGGTTTCCTCTCCGCTTTCATTAATACAATTTTTACCTGTTACGGAATAATAGCAAACCAATTTAATATTATAGTCCACAGCACCGGTTTCCTCATAAAGCTCTCTTTTAGCTGTATCCAAAATATTCTCCCCACTTTCCCTGTGACCTCCGGGAAATTCAAGAGTATCTCTTTTTCTGTGCTTGCAAAACACCCATTTGCCATTCGACTTGGCCGCAATAACAGCAAACTTGAGCAGTTCATCATCAACCTTATCATAAAAATTAACGACCATATCATTCTCCTTTTTTAGAAAACACGCAAAATCATTGCTCTACAGCTCTTTTCCTACTGCAGCAAAATATTTTATCGTTTTATCAACAAGCTTGTTATAAATATTGTTTTTAAACCATTCTTCATTTGATTTTACAAATATTTCATCAAATGAAAGCCATGCAACGTCGCTGTTTTCGTCTTTCTTCACCGAAAGGGTTTCATTTTCATCAGCCTGCAGCGCATACGTAAAATTAAGATGCAGATGTGAAGAAACATATTCACCATTTTTTATATGACCATCAACCGTTAAAACTTCAACAGAAAAAATCTCATCAGTCAGCAATGAAATATTTTTAACCGAGGTTTCTTCCATAGCTTCCTTCAGTGCTACTGCCTGCAGATTTTTATTGCCGTCAGCATGTCCGCCAAGCCAAGCCCAAGAATTATAAATATTATGATATGCCATAAGCACTTTATCACAGCTTTTGTTAAGCACCCAGGCAGAAACTGTAATATGGCAGCAAGCATTGTCCCTTGTAAAAACATTATCCATATTCTCAATACAATTCATAATAAAGGCTTTATCCCTTAATTCCTGTTCATTACAGGGCTTATAATCAGACAAGGCTTTCATAACAATCTGTAAATCATCCTTACAATCTTTCATTGCTTACTGCTCCCAAAATACAGTTATATTATCGATTCCATTATCGCACAGAAAATAAATTATTGCAATAAATCACAAAAAATAAACAAGGCAGCAGTAATAATAAAATCTTACTGTTGCCTTGATATAAAACGATATAACTATTTAATTTGTACGCTCATTTACAGCCTCATCAATTGCCCTGTGAAGTGAAAATTCATCTGTATAAGGTGCATCACAAAAAGCCCTGAACACCATAACACCGCCGATATTCTCATCAATAGCAACTGCTGTTTTGTCCCTGACCTCGGCATAGCTGTTCAAATATGCGTCACAGGTTTTCTTTTCACCTGTTGCTTCGTCAGTATATGGATAATCCTTTACAACCTTGCCCCACATACCAAAATCCTTGCCGTCATCACGAATTGTCGGCCATGCATATTCAGACTTGTCTGTAGTCCTGCCATAGGTCGGAATACCAAGGAGAATCTGGCTGTCATCAAATCCGAAATCACGTATTTTACAAATTGCCTCATAACCTGCATTGTATCCGTTTGAATGATCCCCGCGTTCATCAAACAAATCATATGCCATAAGATTTACATTTTCTATTGCCTTTTTTGCTGATTCGCTGAACTTCACTCTCCACGGAGGAAGTGCAACGGAAACTTTTGTAAACGCAGCTGTCTCTTCAACAATAAGATCATATGCTTTCCATTGTGCATTATTTTTTGGGTATTCCCAGTCGTAATCCACACCGTAAAGCTCGTATTTTTCAACAAAAGCTTTAATGTTTTCGCTAAGCACATCAATATTGCTGTTAACAAAATGCATCGTGCCCTCATAATCTCTGCTGCCGTCAGCAGAATATTGGTCAAAAAAGATACAGCACCATATACGTATATTCCTGTCACCCAATATTTTTCTGAAATCACTTAACTGCTTTGCAAAGAATTCCTCACTATGGTTAAAGCAGATATCTGCATTTTCGTCAATATAAACCTCACCAAACAGGATCGGATCGGTTACAACATCATAATAACCCGAAAAGCCTTCATCATTTAAAAGTGTATCAAAGTCATAAACATCAAGGCGAAGATACTGCGAAACCTTAACCGGCTCATTTCGCTTTTCTGCCATATAAACAGATAATTCCTTAAGCTTTACAGGCTTGCTGCAATCTGTTATTTCAAGCCTTAACTTTTGTGCTGTTACTTCGCCAACAAAGCAAAGATGATAGGCCATTATTCTATCCTGCTGATATACAAGCTGCCACTCGCCGTTTTGCTCAATATAAATTTTAAATTCATTACAATTATCGCCCTTTTCATAAAGCGCAACCGTATCAAAACTTACAGGCTTGCCAAAATCAACGTCAATGTGCTCACCCTGCGATATTTTAACAGTACCTGACAGCTTGCCGTCATTTAATTTTTCATTGTCACAGGTGTATTCCAGCCTGTCTGCTGCAACACTTGGTGTTCTTTTTACATAATAACAGGAGGAAAACATAAAACAAATTGTTATCATGCAAAGAAATACTGCCGTAACTTTTTTTAAAATTGATTTCATAAATTCACACCGCTCCTGTTCAACCGATTATTTAATCTTCTTTTTTCTTACATATTTAAATATTGCCGCACCGATACCGCAGGCAGCAGCAACACCAACCACGGCTGCAACTGCAGTTGCTGTTTTTTGGTTATGATATGCAGCACCTTTGTACCAAAGATAATCGCCGCCGTAAACTGTATCACCAACCAAATCCTTATAGTACAACAGCTCGGTTGTGTAGGACAAATCCTTTTCATTTATATCAACAATTCTTACACCGTGTTCAGGACCATTGCCATAAATTAAAAATCCTGCACCGGGTGTATAATGCATATCAATCCCATCCAAAGTTGCCGAAAAATCATTTACATGGTCATGGCCGAAAAAGGCTGCAACAATATCGCCTTGTTTTTTCCAGGAATCAAACTGCCCGTTATTGTAATTTGGAGGGCACGGTGCCTCACCCATATTGCCTGCAGCAAGCTCCTCATTGAGCACATAATATTTTCCGTTTCTCTCAACTGCGCCATCAGTACCCTGCGGCACCTCCATCAATAAGTCATATATTTCAGGCACAGCAATATGCTGAAATAAAAATGACGGCAAAGGCTCCCCGTTATTTTCAGCTTTTAAAGCATTGCTGGTTTGCTCATACCATTCAATCTGATCCGTTCTTACAAAATCATAGAATGAGTCAATATTTTTATCGGTATTATAGCTGCCCGAATCTATAAACCAAAGATTAAAAATATCCTTGTCACCGGTGCTGTTTTTAATCGGTATATTATAATTTCCGCAGCCTTTGATATCCTCACCCTCTACGGATAAACAATTTCCAAGGGATTGGTAAAGCTCCATCTGATATTCCTTTGAAATGCCACCCTCATCATCATGATTGCCAAAAACAATGCAATATGGAACATTTCTTGAAACAACAGGCTCCATAATCTGTTTGATTGCTTTCGTGGTTCGGCTTTCACTTTTTGCAATTTTCAAATCCGGACCATGAATATTATCACCTGTAAACACAACCAAATCAGGCTGCGTTTCATCAAGTGCAGCATTCATTAAATCAAGTGTTTCCTGCCGTGGATTCATTGTGTCCTGTGTATCAGCAATAATCAGAATACGGAATTTTCCGTTTTCATTAAACTTCAATTCACCCTTCACCTCATCTGTTTTGGCTGCAAATGCAGGTACACAGCTAAAACTTAATACGATTGCAAGCAAAAATGTTAAAGTAATTCTCAAAAACTTTTTCATAATAATTCCCATAGCCTTTCCGACTACAAATCGTTTATAAAAAATCCCTAACACCTTGTTGTAGTCGGACAAGGCGTATAATGGGAATTCAGACATCTCAAAATTATGCCATTGGCAAATTTTGAGGTCAATATAATTTGGAATCGTGTGATTTTTCACACTATATCTCCTACTTTTCAAAACAAACAATATATCCGTCAAATGCACCTGCATAGATTTTATCTTCTGTTACTGCAGCCTTGCCTAAAACCGCCGAGCCTGCATTAAACCTTTTCATTTCTTTGCCTGTATTTATATCAACAATATAAATGCAGCCATCATTGGCGCCGAATATTAGATTATCACCGTCAAGTATCGGGGAGGATTCAATTATTCTTGAGCCCTTGCCTTTATATGGAGCAGTAAAAAGAATGCTCTCGCCTGTTTTAAAGTTCCATAAAATTTTCTTATTGTTCACATCAAACGCAACCAAGCCCTCATTGGAGGTTGGAATATATGCAATCCCATCACGATATGCAGGCTGTGCACTTGAAGAAAAGCTGTATTCTTCAAAAATCGTTTTATCGGTTATTTCACCGCTATTACTGTCTACAAGCATTATTGCATCATCATCGGCAACAAGCAATGTATTGCCCTGAATAGGAACCGGTGTTGAACTTCTGAAGCGTATATCCTCATCCTTGTTATCCCAAAGGCTTTTTCCTTTTTCCAAATCAACGCCTGCCAAAGCATCCCAATGCGAATTAACAATCAGTTTATTCTCTGTACAAATAAACTGTGCCGGTGAATTTTCACCTTTATCCCTGTTAAGTGACCATAATTCATCACCATTTTCAAGCAAAAGTGCCGTTATAACACGTGAGGCACCTGCAAAAACAATGCCGTCATTAACACAGATACCGCTGCTTGTTCCCAGCGCATTGCCTAAATCAAGCGTTCGCTCCCACAAAACAGTGCCGCTTTGCTTATCCAGGCAATAAACATTGCCGTCTGTATCCATTGCCACAAGATTATTGTCACTTATTACAATATTGTTTTTAACTGAATTTGCGGTTTCAAAAAACCATTCTGTTTCTCCGCTGTCGGCATTTATGCAGTATATACCGCATTTGCAGGGATAATCATCATCCACAGTCGCGGTATAAATAAAGCCGCTGTCATAAACCGTATCGCAGAACAAAACATTTCCCTCAAGTTTTGCACTCCACAAAGCCGATTCAGGTGCTTTAGACGAATTCAAATCATAATAATCCATCTGTGTTGTAATTTTACCGACACGGTTAATATGAATCACTCTTGTTCCTGCAGGCGAGGAATCAATACCGCCGCAGTCCGGACGGGGCGCACTTATATTTAAAACCCCATCAGATTCATAAACATAATTATCGTGATAGTGCCCGAAAACCCAAGCAACAAGATTATGCTTTTTTAAATCAAGCTCCTCTCTGTCAAAGGATAAAACATAATCATCTGACGGTGACTTGGTATGATTAAACATAACAACCTTCATACCATCATCCACATTTGCAAGGTCATTTTTAAGCCAGCGCCATCGGTCATTTTTATTATATAGGGATTTATAATCGCTGCCATTCTGAAAAGAGGTTATAACGTAATGAATATTGCCCACATCAAATGAATACCAAACAGGACCGTAAAGGCTTTCATAAAGCTCTTCACCATATCTGCCTTTAACGTAATCGTGATTGCCGATAACATACTTTACAGTACAGCCCATTGTGTCTGTATTCATTTCTTCAATATGTTTTTTCAAGCCTGCCTCATCGCAGATATCGCCCGTATGTATCAAAAATGCAGGATCATTTTCCTTTATAACATTTCTTACATCGTCAAGCCACTCACCTGTGCCGTTTTCACCGATTTCCGTGTCTGAAATCTGCACGAAGCAATGGTCCTCGCGCGCAGTCAGCTCACTCTTTTCAAGTGCGAAATCGTAGCTTTCAACAGATTTTTCAACAGGAATATAATACTCTTCCGTTATATATCCTGACGGAACCGTTACGGTAACAAAATGACTTTTGTGCCAGCCTTTGAGCTCATACCTGCCCTTTTCATCCGTTTTTACAACATTTCTGCCGTCTGTCACACTGATATTTGCAAGCGGAGCACCTGTGCCGCTTTCTGTTACCGTGCCTGAAAACGGACCTTTATTAAGTGCAGTAAAAGCAATTGCCGCTCCCGCAGCTGAAAGTGCACAAACTGCGCATACAGCTGAAATAATCAATTTCTTTTTATCATACTTTTTCATAATTTTAACCTAAATCAAGCTTTCCTTCAAAATCATTGTCATCCATAATGAACTGCTCATAATTTTCGTTTTGCCACACCTTAACATAATCAATCATAAAATCATCATTATCTTCATTATTATGACTGAACTGACCTATTTTCTGCCCGTGCGGTCCCCAGCCGTTACCGGCATCAATCTCAACTGTAAGGCGTAAGAACTCTTTAACCTTTGATACATCTCCGCCGCTTGTTGCCCATGTAGCTTTGCCGTCAATATAAAAAACATAATATTCGGGAGTCCATTTAAGAGCGTAGGTGTGATACCCATCATATAAATCCTGTTCCAGCAAGCCTATATAATCCTCAACCTTACCATCCTTGCCATAGCCGTCCCACAAAAGCGCATGACCCATTTTTGACTCTTTACTGCCGTGAAATGCACTTTCAAAAACATCTATTTCTGTTCCGTCCTCGCCCGCATTGCCAACCTTGCGCTGATTTGAGGACTGAAGCCAGAAAGCCGACCATAAGCCGTCAGAATCAGGAATTTTAACTCTGCATTCAAAATAACCGAATGCCTGTGAAAACAAAAGTGTATCTGCTGTTCCCTTATTATCATTGCTGTCGCCTGAAATCAGCCTTGTTTCTATTCCTGATGTAAAACGTCCTGTACTCGGGCAATCGCCGTCACAGGTGTGATTATCCTCAAAACGTGAATGAATAATGGCATTTGAATCCTTAACCTCTACCATTTCCGGGCACCACCAGCACGCTTGTTCCGGCTTGTTTTTCTCATCACTTTCCCACCTGATTGCGTGTGGTGAGGTGGTCCATATTTCTTTATTTCCGTTATACCTTTCACCAAATGTAATATTCTCATTAAGGGTGCTTCCGTCAAAATCATCCTCAAAAACCAAATACCAGCCGTCCTCATTCAAAACAGGAACAGACAAATCATACCCCTTTTCCTGCCAGCTGTTATCCTGCTTTTTTGAGCAGCCGGAAAGCATTATAACTCCTGAAAGTACGGCTGCTGCTAATAAAACACAAATTATTTTTTTCATAACTCTATCCTCTGTAACTGTTCAGTCTTATATATTCTAATATTAAATGATTTATAAAAATTAAGTATTGTTATTCAACCTCAATACAAATGCAAATCGGTATTTTGTTATCCACTGCTTTGCCAATATTAATTTTTAAATTCTTTTCACTCTGGCTGAAATCAAGACTTTTATTTTCACCTAAAATATGAATATTTTTAATTTTATATCTTATTCCGCCCTCATTGGCACGGCAAAGTGATTTTATTGTTATGGTATTTTTTAATTGCATACCCATAGGAAAAACATATATTTTTCCCGGTCTTTGGGTAAAGCAAAAATCTTTTTTTCCGAATTTTTTATTTTCTTTAAAAGCACCATTCTTGCTTTTTCTGCCCTCGAAAGCACATACTTCAAAGGGATATGAACCGTAAACAGCCTCACCGTTAACCTTCATCCATTTACCAATTTGAAGCAAAACGTTTTTTTCCTCGTCACATATTGTGCCATCTGCTTTAGGACCCACATTGAGCATATAACAGCCATTTTTTGAAAACACCTCAATCATATTGCGAATAATTTCGCCGGGTGTTTTAAAGCTGTTATTTTTTGTATATCCCCAGGAATTCTTTGCTATCGCAGTATCATTTTGCCACAGTTTGCGTGACACACCATTTACCTGACCGCGCTCAACATCAAATATGCCGCAGCCGTCAAAAAGTGCCCCCCACTTATAAAATACAGCGACCTCTTTGCCCCATTCAATACCACGATTATAGTAATACGCAACAAACTTTTTAAGATACGGACGAAATTCATCCTTTTGGACCCACCAGTCGAAATAAACAGCAAGGGGCTTGTTTTTATCAATCATCTCACAAGCTGATACAAGCCAATCCTCAAGATAATCCAAATCTGCAAATATCTCCTTATCTGTTTTGTCAATATTGCCGCTTGGTGGCATAAATGCCGGCCCGTAAAGATCGGAATATTCATTTTTTGAAACTTCACAATCAGGATAATGCTTTCTTGCACCGTTAAAAAACCAATAATGCTCTGCCCTGTGATTGCTTATACAGAAGCCTATATCTGCTCTGTCGCACGCCTCGTGCAGCTCCTGCATATAGTCCCTGCCGTTCAAATCGCCCATATTCCAGCGGTTCAGTTCACTTTTATACATCTTTATACCATCGTGATGCTCACCGACAGGCATAATATAACCTGCTCCGCTTTCTTTAAAAAGCTTTACCCATTCGTCTGCATCAAAAGCCTGAGGCTTAAATTTTTCAACAAGGTGCCTGTACTCTGTATTTCTGCCATATGTTTTGCTGTGATGAATAGATGCAGGATGCCCTTTTACATACATCAGACGGGGATACCATTCATTAAAATATGCAGGCACAGAATATACTCCCCAATGTATAAAAATACCAAAGCGTTTTTCTCTGTACCAGGAAGGTATCTTAAAATTGGATAAGCTTTCCCAATTATCTTTAAATATCCCTTGTTCAATTACTTCATCAATCGTATTCAGATATTCCTTTACTCTGCTCATATCCACCTCTTATATCATTCCTTTTCTTTTTCCAAGCTTAAAGCATTTGTTAGTATTACTTATTCTGCTGTCCTTTTTGCCAAAATGCACCTCACGGGCATTCCCACACCTGAAGCCAAGCAAAGCCTTGTCAATAGAAAAAGTGAATTTTTCCGCATTATCCGAAAAATTGTAAAAACAAAGCAAAGCCGCATCATCTTTAAGGTATACTGTTGAAAGGACTTGGGGATTGCTTGTTTTAACAGGATTTTCACTGTGCCAATAGCCGCGCATTCTGCTTTCGGCAATTCCAAAATCATCCCAGATTTTATACATATGCACAGCATTTTTATAATGCCAGCCGTAACGGTTGTTCATACCATAAAGCATACCGAGGTATAAATCACCGCCGCCCTCAAGCATCTGGCCTGTAACGCCGTAAGGTATACCGCTTACTTCTGCAAGCATATATTCAGGCGAGTATTTTTTATAAAAGAAGCCTTCTCCAAGCCATACGCTGTCAAGAAACGGAATAAGCTCGGTATATAAATTCATACAGCTGACATCACCTGCACGCACCTCTTCATGATTCCACATATGCATATCAATAAGGCCGTTTGTTTTTTCAAGCACCTTTTTAGCTCTTTCAAGTGTTGTTCTGTCAAGTGAGGTGTCATCAATATAAATACCCTTGATGCCGATATTATCAACAAGCCAGTTAAGGCCTTCAATATAATAATTATCAAGCCTTGTATCGGGTCTTACAATAAATGAAATATCGTGGTCATTCTTATACTTGCCATGCTTATATTTAACAAACCAGCCGGGTATAATATCCTCGCCGAAATTTTCAACAAGCCACTGAGGCTTTTCCTTCTGCCACGAATGGCTCACGCCCTTTTTGCGCAGTATAATTTCATCACCCAGCGCTTTATATACAAAGGTTTCCGCCATATGATTGCTGTGCTCACGTTCAGTATAATAAAGCTTTATTCCGATTCCCTTTCTTCCGGCATATTTAACAGCATTTTTAAGCCGGTCAGTTTCATAGAACGGATAATTTATAAACGGCATTATCCTATTTCCCTGATGAAAAATAACATGGGTTAAACCGTTTTTCTGAGCCGTATCAATTTCCTTTATCTCGTCCTTGAGCTGATTGTTATGGCAGTATCTTACCGAAAAGGCCTTTTTATAATCAATTGGTTTAAGCGGTGTAATATGTAATTCAAACAAAAAGTCTCTGGTTTCATTTTCTTTGAAATCATACTCACCCGTAAAGGCCGAAATCTGTGTGCAATCATCCTGCCTTTTTACGCTTACACCACCCTTGCCATTATTGTCCCACGTTTGGACAGGGGTTTTAAGCGGCAGATTTTTATAAAATATGTTTATCAGAGGTCTGATATAATTTTCCGCCTTTAATTTAAGGCGCATACCACAGTTAACAGCACCAATAAAAATACTGTCCTGCTGCTTTTGATTATCCCACTTAAACAACAGATTTTCTGCCTGTGAGGCTCTGTGACCCAAACCGTGCATAAGTGTACTGCAATTTGATGCTATGTAAAAATCGAGGGAAACATTTTTTGCTTTAAAATCCCGTTTTGGCGTTATTTTAACTGAATATTCCATCAAGCCTTCATATCTCAAAACAGAAGATACAACGGCTGCATAGTCATCATTTTCGCATTCTGTAACACATTCGATTCTATTATTAAAAATCTTTTTATCTGTTGTGCCGCTTTTTGGCTCATTGCCGTCAATCAAAAATTGTGAACGCTTACTGAACAGCTTTTTTTGTATTTCATCAGCAAGCTCAACAGCCTCATTGAATTTTGAACAAATCTGATTTGGCAGACCATAACCACCAAGCTCTATCTCTCTGCCCAGAACTGCCAGCCTTTCCTTTTCACATACAGGACATACATAAGGCTTTACGACTTCTTCATCAATACACAAATCAGAATTAAGCCAGTCTATGCGTGAAAGGCGCCACAAATCATTATAGCCGTTATTCACAACAGGAGCTGATAATATGTTAAACAGCATTTTAAATGTGTATTTTTCAGCTTTTGTGCTTATTGTTATTTGGCACGTCTCACAGCGCCTGCCTGATTTTTCTGCCTTAACTATAAAAAATAATGGCTGAATAACATTGCTTTTAAGAGTAACCATCTGCTTTTTACGTACACCATATTTATCAACAGCATCTGTATTAATACAGGATACCTCAATACCCTTATCGCCGTTATAAGAAATATCTTCAATGACAGAATCTGTTTTTGAAAGCACGGCAAGCTGAAAAACAAACACCTCATTTTCAGACATAGTTACTTCTGCCGAATCCTCGATTTTTCTTTTTTCATCAAGAATACTTAAATCATCAAAATGAATAATCTTTTCTGTTCTGTCAAACAAATACAGCTCCATAAAACACCTCAATCGTATTGTATATTTTAATTATATTACGCAAATGCTTGTAAATAAATTCAAAATGCAGTACAATAAATACAAAAATCGGAAATCGGAGCATTATTTATGTATCAAAGTAATTCTTTCTTCATAAACGAGCAAAACGATAGCAGAATATTCCGTCCGGCTGTTAAGAGTGCTTTTAAAATACTGGCTGATAAAAACTATCATCACCAATGTAATGATGATGAAAGGCTCCATTACCCGGATAAAACAATTGCTTTTATCAGATGTACACAGGGCAGCGGCGAAATATTACTTAATGAAAAGCGTATAAAACTGAATGAAAATGAATGTGTTTTTTTTAAATTCCATGATATAAAGGAATATAAAAGCACTTCACATATTTGGGGATATAATTGGGTGAATTTTATCGCTGAACATACAGAAAATGAATTTGAAATCAACAAAATATACAAAATCCCCTGCAGCGAAAATGAGAGCAAAGCCTTTAACAAGCTGCTCACCTATGCACGTCAACACCTTGAAAACAGGAGCTATATCTCTGCTCTTTTTACAGATTATTTCTATTGTGTTATGCTTGAAAATCAGCTTAATCACAGCGTTATTGAGGAGGATGTGAATACAAGGCTTATTGATGAAATATGTGAATATATCCACCAAAAACTTTATTCAAAAATATCTATTGAAGAGCTGGCGTTATTTTTTAAAATATCACCAAGGCGTTTGCATCAAATATTTACAAATGAGCTGCATATTTCACCAAAACAATACATAAAGAAAAAGAAAATGGAAGAGGGCTACAGACTGCTGGTGCAAACCTCAACACCAATTAACAAAATTGCCTATATGCTGTGCTTCAGCTCACCCTATCACTTTACAAACGAATTTAAAAAAACCTTTTCTCAAACGCCTAGCGGAGTCAGAAAAATGGAAAAAGAAATATAATGAACAGAAAAAGCAACAGAGTCGCTCTGTTGCTTTTTCCATTAAGGTCTGTAAGCACCTGTTTTACAGACTTCTATATTTTTTATATACGGCTCTTTTCTGCTTTGTTCAATTACAAGCTTTAAGCAATCCGTAACAACCGGCTTATCAAATATTGCTATTTTGGAAAATCCAACAACCGTGCCATTAAACACACATTCATCTCCCGCATAAATCCTGTACCGCTCAATGCGCTGTGACTTTGTTGTGTCTTCAGAAAATCTTATGCGATCAACCGATTGCTTTTTAAAACGAATATCCATCTGCATTTTATCAGCTGACACAGCACATTCGCTTTCAATCACGCAATCGTCCTCTTTTTTCAGCCAGTCACCTATTTCCTTCAATCGCTTTACATCGGATTTGGAAAACTGACCTTTTCTGTTTGGAGGAATATTTAAAATCAGCAGACAGTTGCTGCCAACCGAGCCATAATATATACGCATCAAACGACGAAGTGATTTTAGTGTTAAGGACTGCATCGGATGATAATACCAGCCTAATCGGATGGAAACATCCACCTCCGCAGGATACCACATAAACTCATCATAATTTGAAAGAAATTCCCTTGAGCCCATATCCTTAATCATAACATCCTGACAGCGTTTCTGAAACTTTTTCATATCATCATCTGTCTGACAATTTTCAGCAATATTCTGAAGCTCGTATTGAAACTTCGGAACAACGTTCCATTCGCTTTCTCTCGCCTTGCCGCTTTCGTTACCGACCCAGCGGACATCAGGTGCACAGCCTGACATCACTATATTCGGCTGAATTTCAATGCAGTTGACCATATGCGTTCAAAATCATATTTCTGCTTTGGCATACCGTCTGCACTTGAACCGCAGGCACCGTCTAACCACAGCATAAAAATTTCGCCGTAATTCGTTAAAAGCTCTGTAAGCTGTTCAATATAAAAATCATTATATGCATCTGTGGAATAGAGCGGACTGTTTCTGTCCCAGGGGGAAAGATAAACACCGAACTTCAATCCATACTTTTTACACGATTCTGAAACCTCGCGCACCACATCGCCTTTTCCGTTTTTATAAGGACTGTTTCTTATACAGTGCTCGGTTGTTTTTGTCGGCCAAAGGCAAAAGCCGTCGTGATGCTTACAGGTAAGCACTACACCCTTCATTCCTGCCGATTTAATCGCTTCACACCATTGATCTGTATTTTGATTTTTAGGATTAAAAATAGTTGGTGACTCCTTGCCGCTTCCCCATTCTTTATTTGTAAACGTATTTACGGAATAATGCACAAAGGCATAGTATTTCATATCCTGAATTATGAGCTGACGCTCATTAGGCACTATTGAAGTATAAAGCTCTATTCTGTTATTCATAGCAATCTCCCGAATTCAGATTATTATATTTTTTCACCACAGAATTTTAGTCATCACGAAATAAAAGTATAAAAAAATAGTTTAGGATTTGCCTAAACTATTCTTCATACAGCGATAATTATTTATCGAATTTTTTATCAATATACTTTAAAATATCTTCCTTATCATCGTTTGACAATAACCTTAATCGAATAAGAACGGAATGCTCATAATCTGAAAGCTGATTAAATTTATCATTCACACTCCAATTGTCAATAAAAGAATTGGAAGAATTAACGTTTAAAATCTTACCCGTGTTATCATCCTCTTCATTACCAAGCAATGAATCAACTGTTACATTAAAAATTTTAGCAAGATCACGTAAAGTATTAAGTTTAGGTGTACTTTTATCGGTTTCATAATATGCATAAGCACTTCTTTGAATACCTAAAGCATCAGCTACCTGCTGCTGGGTAAGCTTAAGTGCTTTTCTGTAATATTTTAATCGTTGAGCTAATGCCATATAATCACCTCTTTCATCAAGCAATGAATAGAAACCCGAACCATCGTTTAAATTGACCGATTTGCCCTTACTCTGTGTTAAAAATATAACGCAAGGCAACAGCAAAAACTTCACAAATTCGCTTTAATCCTGCATTTTGGGCAGGTTCTAATTTGTAGTTATTACTTAATATTAAGTATAGACAAAAAAACGAATTTTGTCAATAACGCTCACAATTTAAATTACAAATATTACATATTGTAAACTAAATTGACAAATTAATTACAAAATGTTATTATATTTAATATCATTAAATATATGAGGAGGCGTTTAATATGAAAAAATTAATTTCTGTTATACTTTCTGCAATTCTTCTTATAAATACATTTGCAATCCTGCCGGTGGGAGGCATTACGGCTCAAGCAGCAGATTATGCGGCAACACTGCGCAGCAAGGGCTTCCCGGAAAGTTATATAGAACCTCTTGTTGAACTACACAAAAAATACCCGAACTGGATTTTTGAGCCGTTCAATACAGGACTTGACTGGAATACGGCTGTAAAAGGCGAGCGCTCAACACATTCAAAACAGCTGATTGAAAAATATTCAGGCAACGACAGCTCTATGTACTGCAATTGCGCAAAGTGCTATAAAAACGGAAATTATGTAATTCAGGAAGCAAGCAACTGGGTATCAGCATCACAAAAGGCTGTTGAATATTATATGGACCCAAGAAATTTCCTCAACGAAAAACATATATTCCAGTTTGAATCAACCGAGTATAACGGAACACAGTCACAAGAAGGTGTTGAGGCCATTTTAAACGGCACCTGGATGCACGATTCTGTAATCAGTTATAAAAATACCAGCGGAAAAACCGTTTCCTTCAAATCCAAAAAGTATTCCGATGCAATTATGGAAGCTTCTAACGACAGCGGCTTGAGCGCTTACTATATTGCTTCTAAAATCAGACAGGAGAACGGCAGAGCAACAGCAACAGCTACTGCTGTACGAGGCGACGCAAGCCCTTTCCAGGGAATTTATAACTATTATAATATAGGTGCTTATACCGGAGCTATGGATGGACTTGAATGGGCTGCCGGCTTTTTAAGGACAAATAAAAGCACCACCCTTTATTCATCATACGATTCATCTACAAAAAAAGCAGGTGGAACAAAAACAGCTGTTGCGTCAAGCCAATATATGACCTGGAGAGCAAATGCAGGCGATTATTACTATGTAAGACTTTATAACGGTACTGGTGCCAATGCAAAAGAAGGCAAAAGCGGTTATATTTTAAAGTCAGATTTAAGGACAACCTATACAAGCGGCAAAACATCACCGGGCTGGAGCAGACCATGGTACACACCATATCTTTCAATCTATTACGGTGCAAAATACATAGCATCAAACTATAAATACCAGCCAACAGGCTACCTTCAGAAATTCAATGTTAATACAGCATCAAACGAGCTTTACAGCCATGAATATATGGCAAACGTTCAGGCGGCAGCATCTGAAGCTGCAACAACCTACAACGCATATAAAAATGCGGGTATACTAGGTATGACAAAAACCTTTTCTATCCCCGTTTTCAAAAATATGCCAAATGAGGATGGCTTTGATACAAATGTTGCTGCTGTAAAAAATCTTAAGGTAACAGGATATACCAACACGTCAACCTCTTTGAGCTGGGATGCGGTAAAGGATGCATCAGGCTATCAGGTACAGGTATTTCGCAGCGGCGGCTGGACCAATTATTCAAACACTTCATCAACAAAAATAACTGTGACAGGACTTATAACCTGCGGTGCTTATCTATTCAGGGTAAGAGCTTATAAAACATATTCAGACAATACCTATTACGGAAATTTATCAAACGAGGTATATCAGGTTACAAGAGCCAACAAAATAAGCGGATTTAAAGCAGAAAGCACAAGCAATTCTGTAACACTTACCTGGAACGCAGAACCAAGGGTTACCGGCTACAGAATTTATAAGTATGACGAAACAAGCAAATCATTCAATTATTATAAAACTGTATTATCCGGCACAACAACATTTACAGATACAAATCTTGAAAGCAACAAATCCTATCAATATGAAATTATAGGCTACAGAAATTATAGAGATAAAATGTATTTCGGCTATGGCGGTGTAGGTCTTACCGCTTCAACATCGAATATGACAGCACCTACACTTAAGGTAACAGGCTTTACAAATACAACTACCTCATTGAGCTGGAATGCTGTTAGCGGTGCAAACGGATATAAAGTACAGGTATTCAGAAGCGGCGGCTGGACGGATTATGCCGACACCAAATCAACCAGCATAAAGGTTTCAGGTCTTATAACCTGCGGCATTTATCTTTTCAGAGTTCAGGCATATGCGAACAACGGCAGCTCAACATGCTATTCTGATTACTCCAACGAAGCTTATCAGGTAACAAGAGCAAACAAAATCGGTGCATTTAAAATGACGCAAAACAGTAACGATTCCATCACAATGACCTGGAAAGCAGAGCCAAGAGTTACAGGATACAGAATCTATAAATACGATGAATCAACAAAAACATTCAATTACTACAAAACGGTACCGTCAGGCACCACAACCTTCACCGACACAGGCTTGAAAAAAGGTACAACCTATAAGTATGAAATTATAGGCTACAGAACCTATAAAGACAAAATGCACTTTGGTTATGGCGGTGTGGGTCTTACTGCCACAACTTCAAATATAGCAGCACCTACTCTTAAGGTAACAGGCTTTACAAATACAACTACTTCATTGAGTTGGAATGCCGTTAGCGGCGCAAAAGGCTACAAGGTACAGGTATTCAGAAGCGGTGCTTGGACAGATTATGCCGACACCAAATCAACCAGCATAAAGGTTTCAGGTCTTATAACCTGCGGCATTTACCTGTTCAGAGTGCAGGCATATACATCAACCTCTGCAGGCCCTTACTCTAATGAAGCCTATCAGGTAACAAGAGCGAATAAAATTAAAAACTTCAAGGTTACAGGCACAACATCAAACTCTGTTACAATGACCTGGAGTGCAGAACCAAGAGTAACCGGTTACAGAATTTACAAGTACAACGAATCAACAAAAACATTCAATTACTACAAAACGATACCATCAGGTACTACAACCTTCACCGACACAGGCTTGAAAAAAGGCACAACCTATAAGTATGAAATTATAGGCTACAGAACCTATAAAGGCAAAATGCACTTTGGCTATGGCGGTGTAGGATTAAGCGCAACAACAAAATAATCATAAAAACAGCCTGTGTAATAAGCACAGGCTGTTAAACTTTTGAGCATCAATAAAACGTGCTTGCGAACTTTATGTTTGCAAGCACGTTTTATACATTTGTATTATTATCGTCTTTGCGGCGGCGGCAGAAAATCATCAGGGTTTTCATTACGCCTTTGTGCCCGTTCGGCCTTTTGCTGACGGCGCTGTTTCTTTTTCTTCTGATTATTTATTACAAGAAAAACATATACAAACAAAAGCAAAACCACTACAACCAAAGCAATTTTTACAGCGGTTGTTTTAAAAAATGCCTTAATAGCATTTATAACTTTTAAGAATGTGGAAAGCTCAACATCATTTGCAGCAACCAAATCAACCGTTGCAATAACATTATCGCCGTAAATTACATTTGCTTTGCATACATCCTGCCCCTTAATAACCGGAGCCTTAAGTGATTCAGGCTTTTCAATCACATCAAAAATAACGGCTGATTTATCAAGCCCTGCAGGTACAATAACATTTGTATCCGCTTTCGCAACAAGCTGCACGCTGTCAGCATCCTTGCCATCTGCCACGCCTGTTTCGCTTATAACCTCATTAGAACTTACAAGCGTTGTATATTTAAGGCTGTCAAACGCCCACTCAAAAAGAGATTTTGCATCAATAAACGAGCATTTTGATTCATATGGCTCACCATTTATTTTCTGCCTTGGTGATTTGAGCACAACTGCAAGATAATTATATCCATCCTTTGAAGCTTTGGTAATTACACAATATTCTGCCTCTTCAGTTGAACCTGTTTTAATACCCTGTGCATATTCATAATAATATGAAACATACCCGGGCAAAAGCATAAGGTTTGTATGGCTTAAAACCGTATCCTTGAATTTAACCTGGGTCTGTGTGGAATACTTAACAAAAGTGGTGTTTTTCAAAGCTTCAAGCGTAATCGTTGCCATATCTCTTGCTGTTGTATAATGATTATCGTCGTGAAGTCCATCCGGATTGACAAAATTGGTGCTGCTGCAGCCAAGTGATTTAACCCATTTGTTCATTTCATCAACAAATGCCTGCGAGGTGCCACTTACATATTCTGCCAAAATCTGACAGGCATCGCAGGCGGAATAAACCATTGTAAGCTGTAAAAGCTCATCAATAGTGAGTGTATCACCCACACTTATTCCAGCAACCTGTGCACCTGTGCCCAGCGTAGCATCAAATGCCTTTTGACTCATTGTAGTTTTAGCCTGCAAATCCTTAACATTATTGATTACCACCATTGCAGTAACAATTTTTGTAAGCGAAGCAGGATAAAGCTTTTCATCTGCATTTCTTTCCGACACCACAGGGTAGGAATCATCATCCAGATTAATAAGCATATATGATTCGGCATAAATCGTTCTGTCCGGCTCATAGGAAACGGCAAGGGCACTAAAACCCGGTACGCACATAATTGTGCTGACAATTATAATGAATGATAAAATATAAGAAAGTGTTCTTTTCATAGACTTGACACCTTAATGTTAAAAATATATTATATATAGTATATTATCATTTTTTTTATATATTTAAAAGACCATATTTAAATTTTTTATATTTTTTTGTCAGTATTTAAAACAGCTTCTGCAAGCATTTTAAACTGCAGCATAAATGACAAATTATACTGACTAATGCAACAGAAAGGCTATGTGAATTTATATGATTTTTGTTACCGGCGACACACACGGCGATATTTCCTGCTTTAAAAACCCAAAACTGTCCAAGCTGGGTGAAAAGGATATACTTATTGTATGCGGTGATTTCGGATTTATTTGGGACCCTGAAAATGCCGAGGAAAAGAAAAAGCTTGAATGGCTCAAAAAGAGAAAATATACAATCTGTTTTGTAGACGGAGCTCACGAAAATTTTGATATTTTAAATTCATACACCCCTTACAGATGGAAGGGCGGAAACACGCACAAAATAGCTGATAACATTTACCACTTGATGCGCGGCGAAATATTCACATTTGAAGGCAAAACCTTTTTTGCTATGGGCGGCGGCGAAAGCGACGATGCTTATATGCGCAAAAACGGCAAAAGTTGGTGGGAAGCAGAGCTGCCTACTGAAGAGGAATTAAAAAACGGTGTTTCCAATCTCAATGATACAGAGAAAAACATTAATTATATTTTAACCTATGAGGCGCCTACAATTGCAAAGGATATCCTTAAGCAGCGCACAAATCAAAACATTATCATTACTCCGCTTAACACCTATCTGCAGGAGATTATGCATAATGTTGACTATATGCACTGGTATTTCGGTTCTCTTCATATTGACCTAAATATCAGCAAAAAAATGACCGCTGTTTTTAACGAGGTTATACAGGTTTCATAATATATCGCAAAAAATAAAGGCTTGAATATAATATTCAAGCCTTTATTTTTTAATCGTAATAAAAATTACCGGTAAATTTTCCGCAATGATTACAGGAATAACCCTGATAACCATAAGGGCACTTTTTAGCATATTCCTCCCAGGTTATCTCACCTGTTTCTTCCTTATGAGCCCAACGTCTGGCAACTTCACCCCAATAGGCATCTAATTCACTTTCACTGTTAAACCACTTGCCCATGTTGCCGCAGGAAATAGTATGGTAATCGGATTTAGTCCACTTGCCCGAAGCATTAACATAGTATTCACCTATCCACTGGTTACTGAGCATAGCCCCTGAACTATTCATATAATACCAGGCACCGCCAATCTTTTGCCAGCCGGTAAGCATTAAACCGCTTGAAGAGAAGTAATACCACTTACCGCTTATTTTCTGCCAGCCTTTCTGCATCCAGCCGCTGCTGTCAAAATGATACCAACCGTCAATATATTCCCAGTTGTTTTTCGGATATGAGCCGTCTGCATGTCTGAACCACCAGCGATTGCCCGACTTTACCCAAGATGGCTTATACTTGATAGTCTCTTCCATTCTGCCGTCACCGTCAACATAGTATTTTCCAACCCATTTATTGCGGCGCATTGCTCCGGCTGAATCAAAATAATACCAACGGCCGTTAATTTCCTGCCAGCCAGTAAGCATAACTCCGCTTGAAGCGAAATAATATTTTTTATTGTCAATTTGCTGCCAGCCGGTCTGCATCCAGCCACTGTTGTCAAAATGATACCATTTTCTCTCAATCTTTGCCCAGTCATTTTTAGTATAAAATCCGTCAGTATATCTGTACCACCAACGGCTGCCTGATTTTATCCACATTGCATTATAATCGAAATTACATGAACATTTACCGCAATATGCACAACCTGTCGAGCTGTAGCCTGTAGGGCAATTCTTTTTATACTCATATTCAGTAATTTCACCGTTTTTATATTTCTTTTCCCAGCTTGCCTGAATACCTTTAACATACGCTTCAACATCATCAAAGCTGTTAAACCATTTACCTGTATTACCACCTGGCTCACTATGATTATTGTTGTTAGTACAACGTGTAGCTGCATATGAAGTCATCGGAAATGCTGTAATGAGCATTAATGCGACTAAAATAAATATAGATAATCTTTTTGTTGTTTTCATTTCAAACACCAACCCAATCAAACTAAATTTACTTTATCAGATTTTCAATAAAGCTATATATATCATTATAAACATCGTTTTTGTTAAGCTCATTCAAAATCTCATGTCTGCCTTTATCATAAAGCTTCATCTGTGCTTTGCTGTGGCCGGTAGACTTGAGCCCGTTATATACCTCTTTTATACCCTTTGCGTAATTGCCTACAGGATCCATGGCACCGCTGATAACTAAAATCGGAATATCTTTTGGCACACTTTCGTACCATTGCTTGGTATTTGCATTAATATTAAGCTTAACGAGGTCATTCATACCCTGAACAGAAAAAAGAAAGCCACAATATTTATCGGCAATATATTTATCCACAATCTGTGTATCGGCAGTCAGCCAATCACAATTTGTGCGTTTTTCAAACTTATTATTGTATGAGCCAAAGGTAAGACTGTCAATCAGCTTTGACTTATATTTGCTGCCTTTAATTTTTGCCACCATTGCTGAAAGTGCATCGCCGACACCTGCAATCGGATTGGCACCGCCTGTACCCATATAGATTGCGGCATCAAAGCCTGCGTCAGCATACCATGCAGTAAAGCAGCGTACAATAAATGAGCCCATTGAGTGACCCATAACAATGATTTTTTTATCAAGGTATTTTGACTTTGCTTTGTCAAAAGTAATTTTCAGATCCTTGACAAGATTTTTATAACCATCATGCTCACCAAAATAGCCTGTCTCATTAAAGTCCTTATTTGACTTACCGTGATTTGCCATATCGTGCATAAACACAGCCAAGCCCTTTGATGTGAGATATTCAAAAAAATCACGATATCTTCCCTGATGTTCAGCCATGCCATGGTGCATAACCAAAACGGCTTTAACATCTTCATCATCCGGAATATACTGACAGCCGTATATGTCACATACACCTGTTGCCGATTTAAAGCTGTATTCTTTCGTTTTCATAAAACTACCCCTTTATATATAAATCAATTATTCATGATCTTCACAGATATCCGATGTACAATGGCAGCACTTAACTGCATCAATCGGAATTTCACTTTTGCAAAACGGACAAATTTTTGTTGTAGGTGCAGGTGCTTCCTCCTGCTTTTTGCCTATAGACATAGCCTTGTTAACAGCCTTTACAATTACAAAAATAATAAATGCCATTATAATAAAATTGATTACAGCAGAAATAAAAGCACCGTAATCTATGTAATTATCGCCAAGCAGGTGCAGCTTGCCCTGAATTTCAGCACCGCCTATACAATTAATAAGCGGATTAATAATATTATCTGTAAGCGATGTTACAATAGAAGAAAACGCACCGCCGATAATAACACCGACTGCGAGATCCATCACATGCCCCTTTGAAATAAACGCCTTGAATTCTTCAAAAAACTTTTTCATTTTAAATTCCTCTTTTCTACTTATTTAATTTATATTACACCTGTAAAATCAAAGGACGGAATATATTCACTATCCGCAGAGGTTAAATCCTGGATATATAAATTCTCCATCCCCTGATTCAGGGCGTAATTTACAACCTTATCATATTCTCTTTGCGTAATTCTCCTGCCAAGCTCCGGCATGGTTTCCAAATCGCCGCAGGGCGTGTATTGAGCCATAAGAGATAAATATGTATCCCCCAAATTATTTTTAACCCAATCTATAACCTCTATTGACGCTTTTGTATTTTGGGGCAATATAAGATGACGAACAATCAAACCGCTTTTCATAAGCGAATTGTCATCAAATCGGTCCTTAACCTGCCTTCTCATTTCAAGTATAGCAGCTGAAGCTTTTTCAAAATAATCACCTGCTGCACTATAGCGCTGTGCCTTTTGTGACCGGGTATATTTTAAATCCGGCAAATAAATATCTATTAAACCGTCAAGCTTTTTAAGCGTTTCAACCTCTTCATAACCGCTGCTGTTATAAACAATCGGCACAGGGGATTTCCACTTATTGAGCACTTCTGCCAGACGTGTAGCATAATGGGCAGGATTGACAAGATTGATATTCTGTGCACCTTGTTCAATCAGATTTTCAAAAATCTCAATCAGCTTTTCATCAGTAATGTCAACACCCTTGTTATCCCTGCTGATTTCATAATTCTGACAAAAGGCGCAGCGTAAATTACAGCCGCTGAAAAAGACTGTACCACTGCCGTTTTTACCGCTGATACAGGGTTCCTCCCAAAAATGAAGTGCCGCTCTTGCCGCTTTGAAGGTATTTTTGCTTTGACAAAAGCCTTTTTGTATATCCCTGTCAACACTACAATGCCTTGGACAAATTGAACAAATCATAATAGTGCTTTATAAATTTCTCCTTTCTTAAAAGGAGTCTGTGCGGCAATTTCTTTTGCCGCATTATTTATTGACATACCGCCGTCCACAAGCTTTTGTGCCATACCCACAGCATACTCAAGTGTTATATCCTCTGCAAGCTCCGCCTGCCTGCCCTCTATAACAAGCACAATTTCACCTTTTAGTGTATTTGAGGCATACGCTTCACTTGCTGCCTTAAGCGTTGTTTTAATAACCTGCTCGTGAATTTTGGTAATCTCACGCACGATTGCAAGCTCTCTGTCACCAAGAACCTTGTATAAATCTTTAAGCGTATTCGCCAATTTATGCGGTGCCTCATAAAAAATCAAAGTTCGTTTCTCATCCTTGATTTCCTCAAGATGCTCACGTCTTGACTTTTTATTTACTGACAAAAAGCCTTCAAAGGTAAATCTGCCGCTGCTCATACCCGAAAGCGCCATTGCAGTAGCAAAGGCTGTAGGACCCGGAACGGATTCAACCTTAATATTCAGTTCATGACATAATTTAACCAAGTCCTCACCGGGATCTGAAATACAAGGCATACCCGCATCTGTTACAATCGCACAGCTTTCACCCTGTGCTATTCTGGAACATATCATTTCGCCTCGTTCACGTTTATTATGTTCAAAATATGAAATCATTTCCTTTTTGATACCGAAATGATTTAAAAGTTTCATAGTCACCCTTGTATCTTCAGCAGCTATAAAATCCACTTCCTCAAGTGTATTCAACAGCACGCGGCGAAAGGTCACCAAGATTACCTATCGGCGTGCCTACAACATATAATTTTCCGCTCATTTATCGTACCCATCGGCATAAGAGCCGTATATTTCTATCATTTCGTCAGTGAATTTTCCGTCATCCTTCTTAATAACAAGCTGTGGCTCCACACGCAAAAACGGCTTTGCCCCTTTCTGCCCCTGAATTAAAAATAAAAACGGCTGTTCACCTGCCCTGTCCTGAACAAATCTCAGACGCTTTGGCTCAAGCTTGTACTTTCTCATTATTTCTATTGCATCTACCAGACGTTCAGGTCTATGACACATACAAAATTTTCCGCTATATTTTAGTAAATAAGCTCCTGCTTTCACTGCGTCCTCAATATTACAGCAAACCTCGTGCCGTGCAATCCTTGCACTTTCACCCAATGACTCAATACCTGTGCCCACAGGCTTATAGGGCGGATTCATGGTTACAAGTGAAAAAGCTTCACACGCAAAGCTTTCACCTATTTTTCTCAAATCGCAAAGATATGGTGTAAGCCTTTCCTGCAAAGCATTCTCTTTGATTGAAAAGCGAACCTGCTCATATGCATTTTGCTGAATATCAAGGCAGGATACATTATTAATTTTTTCATTTCTCAACCACAGCATAGGTATAATGCCGCAACCCGTACCCATATCCAAAGCCTTATCTCTGGGTTTGATTTTTGCAAAGTGCGACAGTATCACTGCATCTGTGCCGAAGGTGTGTTCATCGCTTACAGCGATTTTTATATCGTCTGACAATCGTTCAAATCTATACATAGCTTTATTATATCAAGTCAAAGGCTATTTTTCAACATATAAAAACACATTACGCGGCCTAAAAAACATAGGCAAAAACACGCTTTGCTGATATTATCGTGTTTTATGATTCTTCCGATAATATTTCAATAACTGAATCAAGCTGTGCTTCGGGAACACCCAGCAAAACAAGAGCATTATAAGTTTTTTCGCTCAACGTATTTCCGTCAGCCTCCTGTATTGCTTTATAATAGCCGCTTTTTGTTACACCGGATACCCTTCTGGTGCCGCCTATATTGGCAAAATTGGAGAACATATAGTCTTTTATTAAACAATCTTCAGGAACACCGAGAAGTGCATTCACAAGGAACGAAATCATACCTGTTCTGTCTGTTCCGATGTTGCAATGGAATATTACAGGATAATTTTTTCTATCCGAAAGAATGGAAAATACATTTAATATCTGCTCCCGGTTATCTTTAAACATATCGCCCTCCCATTCCATAGGGCAGCTATAGTATGTAACTGTATCACCTAAAGGGCTTGACGTAATGCCCCCTATTTCACCGTCATTTACCTTACGCAAATCAATTTCACTTTTTACCTTGAGTTCATCGAGCATGGTTTTTTTACCATCTTCCGTAATCTCAATATTTACGGTTGAGGCACTGCTTTCATTAAGCCTTCCGCAGCGAAACATAAGACCCTGCTTTACCTTTGCATTGTTTTCGGTTTCCCAGCCGCCAAGGTCACGCACATTTGTGATTCCATCCACATATAAATTTCGAGGGCAAGCACTATCAATTTCAAATTCCTCAACGCTGCTTGTTGTTCCATTTAAATCAACAGTCCAATAATACTTTGTGCCAACCTTCAGATTATAAACATCCAGGCTTTCTGTTGATGAATAATAAGAAACGGATTCCGTCATATCCTCATTTTCACTAATATTTAAAATATATTCAGCATCAGTATCATAGTCAATACTGCTTTTCCACTCAAACCTTACAGGTTCAGGTCTGCTTTTCTCTTTTTTACCGTTTGTATAAATAAACATAATAGAATTGGATTTTTCAAGCCCTGACCTTTGCTTTTCGGTATGGATTTCAACAACAGAATTATCTATGGGATAAACGGCTTCTATTGTCTGCAGATTGGTACTTACACTTTGACTAGTATCATCTGGCTTCTGTTTTGCACTGCAGGCTGTAAGCATTGATGCCGTCATAAGTATGGACAATAAAACAGCGAATACCTTTTTCATATATTTCTCTCCTATTAAAACTAACTTATTCTTTATAGTGGCAAGATTTGAAATCCAACCTGACTATTTATTAATGATAAAACTCTATCCACTTTATAAAATACAATTATTTTTTCCTTTTTCTCGGCTTTGGCAGCGGCGTAACTTTCTCAAGCTCAATTGCAACTTTTTTGGCAAAATCACCATTGTCAATATCAAGAATATAGTGCGCCTTTGCACCGTTATAAGGAAAGCCCTTTTCAGCTGTTTTCATAAGCTCTTCAATCACATTAAGCTGTTTAACAAAAACAGTATTATCACAAACGGTTATAATTGGCTTTTCATTAAGATAAACCATATATTCACCAAACATTTTTTTATATCTTATATCACCTGCACCATCAAGCTGCTCGCAAACATACTCAATATAATCCTGTGTTGTAGCCATTTTGATTCCCTCCGATTACTTTCATAAATTTATATTTGAATTAAATAGCGAATATTATTTCATCAAATATTACGCTTGCCTATAAAATCACTACTTAATCCTTCAAATTCATCCATATTCAGTTTACAGCCGTCTATCTCAATAGTCATATTTCTGCAGCAGCGCAGCCATTCCAAATAATCCAAAGCATCAAAAATACCATCGCAATAGCTTTCAAGAACATATTGTGCCAGTTCATCTTTTTCATCACAACTTAATTTATCAAGTATGGGTTTAATTTTCTTTATTGCAACTGTATTTTGTTCTGTTTTTAAATTATCAGCATTAACACAGCTTCGCGAAAGCTGAACGAAATAGTCAATAAATTCCTTATAAAGTGCAATACCTTTATCCATATCTTTTCTTCATCCTTATAAATTCGACTGATTATTTTAATTAAACTTTTCTATTAAATCAGTATAAAATAGAATCTCTTTATTTAACGATTTAGCAAATTCAATTTCGCTTTTCGTACTGCTTCCTATATAGCCATTTACATCTACAACAAAAATTGAATCCGACAGTCTTATTTTTTCCTTATGCATTTTACCAAGTATAATTAATTCATCTTCAGTAAAGGAAATTTCTTCATTATTTATTGGAAATATTGGTGTTAAAACAATATTTCCTTCTAATTCTAATTGTAATGCTGCTTTTATTATTTCGTCTTTAAATTTCAAACTGCCGCAAATTGTGATTACTTTCACTTAATCTTCCTCTTCCCTATCGCCTATCATAAATATTTTTCAGCTTCAGCATAAATTTCATAAACAAAGGCTTTCAGATACGTCTGGTCAAATTCGTTGCTGAACATCAGCTCCTGCTCAAAACCATTTCTACACAGATTATTCAAAACACCCTTAACAGAAATATGCCCGTTTTTTTCTGCCCTGAATTCTATATTATTACCGCCATAGGCTTCCACAAGTACAGCAGTACCATTTAAGGAATTATAAATGTTCAATAAATTTTCGGCAAAAGTTTTAAACATTTTTACATCTATGTCCATAGTTGTAGAAGCACTGAAATTATCGCTGTTAACTTTTATATGTAAAATTGAATTTGTAGGCAAAGAAATATCCTCTTTAAAAACCTCTAATTTATATTCAAATGTAAAATTTTCTGTAACTAATTTATTACTATTCATACTAAATTCTCCTTAAAATAAAAAATCCAATCAAAGCTTCACAAATAATACAAACACAATCCCACTGCTAAATAAACCTAACTATACATATATATTTATTCTACTTAAGAATCATATAATTTTCAATCAAATTTATATATTATATAAAAAAATACCATTTGATAAAAGTATTATCAAATGGTATTATCTGTTTTATTTAATTACTGCTTAGCACCGTTATCAAACATTTCAAGCACCTTTACGCTGATTGCAAAGCAATCTGCAAGTCCCTGAAGATTCATATTATCATACGTATCACGGCGTGTATGGTAATAATCCTCAAGCTTATGGTTAAGCCCAGTTATGCCTGTTGATCTGAGACCTGCCTGAGAAAAAGCTGCGTTATCTGTTGCTCCGCCAAGAGGAGGAACCCAGCCTTTTATACAATGTATATTCAGTTCATTCGCTGCTTCCATAAACAAATCAGAAACATCCTTATCAGCCTTAACCGTACCATTAAGGTCACGATAGTTAGCCATAAGATATTTAGGATCATGAATTGTATCATATGAGTAGATAAAGGTAGGAACATCGTCGAACTCGCCCTTATGAGCCTCACACCAAGCCTTTGAACCTCTGAGACCTGCTTCCTCTGAGCCTGAAAGAATAACACCAACCTCTGTATTTTCAAGAGTGATACCTGCATCCTCAAGAGCCTTCATAACAGCGATACCCATATAACAGCCTGAAAGGTTATCATTGGCACCGTCAACGATTCTGTTCTTATTCCACATGCGGTAAAGACCAATCAAAAACGGAACAAAAAGAAGACCCCACATTGCCATCTTGAAACAGGAATGAGCCTGTATCAATGGCAGAGAAGCCGATTCCGTTCTGAACGACATACATAATTGAAATAACGAGATAATATAAAGCACCAACGCCGCAGATGACTGCATGGCCCTCAAAGCCTACACCGCCAAGTGCATAGTTAACAGGCCATTCCCAAGCAGCATCAGGGTGACCGTTGAAGAATATACGGCGCTTAACCTCACCTGTACAGCTTTTAACAGCTGTAACATTGTGTCCTGTCTTTTCAGGGAAAAACTTATCCACAAACTTTTTATAAAGTCCAAACTGCATAAATGCAATCACAAGACCGGCAACAATCAAAATTGCCGAAATAATCAGGACAGAAAAAGAATAAAACAATAGCTGCAAGAACAAAAGTAATTGTAAAATAAATCCAGCCAAAGAATGAGCCCGGATTTTCCTTAAAGGATTCCAGATCTGCACGCTGACAACCGCAATCCTTTTTCAGCACCTCAGCCATATACTCACAAGCCTGCTTTTCGCCTTTAGAACCGGGATCACGCTTATCCATATCCTTACAGATATGCGTAATTTCATCAAGCATATACTGTGCGTATTCGTCTTTTTTATCAATTATATTCTTCAATTCCATAATACCCCTCCGTATTCAATATTTTCCATTACATTTATTAAAACATATAATCGCTTTCTAATCAAGAGCTTTATGCAAAAATGCCTTAAGAATTTCACTTTTAGGATGATTGAAAATCTCATCAGGAGTACCGAATTCCTCAATAACGCCATTTGCCATAAAGATTACCTTATCAGCAACATTCCTTGCAAACTCCATTTCGTGGGTAACAACAATCATTGTACTGTTGCCTGTTTTAAGGCTGCGTATAACATTAAGCACCTCGCCGGTAAGCTCTGGGTCCAAGGCTGAAGTAGGCTCATCAAAACACAGAATATCCGGTTTCATTGCAAGTGCTCTTGCTATTGCAACACGCTGCTGCTGACCGCCGGAAAGCTCGCAGGGATATGCATTGGCCTTTTCGGTAAGTCCGACTCTTTCCAAAAGCTTTTTCGCATTATCTTCAATTTCCTTCAGGCGATTTGCTTTATAATCCTTATCAAGTGCTTTTTTCTTTTTAAGCTCCTTCAGCTCATCTTTAAGTGAAAGCTTTGGGGCGAGTGTAAGATTATCAAAAACAGTATACTGTGGGAAAAGATTAAATTGCTGAAATACCAGACCGAAATGAAGTCTGTTGCGCCTTATCTCTTTTTCTGAAAGGGTATTTTTATCACTTGCATCAAGCAGCACCTTGCCGTCCACACAAATGATACCGCTGTTTGGTGTTTCCAGAAAATTCAAACAACGCAGAAGTGTTGTTTTACCGCTTCCCGATGAGCCGATAATTGCAAGCACATCGCCCTTTTCAAGGGTAAAATCAATGCCTTTGAGCACTTCGTTATTTCCAAAGCTTTTATGTATATCTTTAACTTCAAGTATTGCCATAATGCTAACCTCTGTAATAATCAAGCTTCTTTTCAATTCTGCCAAACAGAATTGTAAGCAATCCGTTAAACAATAAATAGAATGCACCTGTATAGAACAACGGCCAGAGAAGTCCATCAGACTTAATGAATACCTGACCTGCCCATATAACCTCATACACAGCAATAATCCTTGCAAGTGAGGTATCCTTAACAAGCGTGATAATTTCATTACTCATAGGCGGCACAATTCTTTTAACAACCTGCATCAGTACTATTTTGAAAAAGATTTGCACCTTATTCATACCAAGGACCTGACCCGCCTCATACTGACCCACAGGTATGCTTTCAATTCCGCCCCTGTAAATCTCTGAAAAATAACATGAATAATTTATAACAAATGCCACGAGAACGGCTACAAATCTGTCAAACACAGACCAGGAGGCAATCCAGGTAATAAAGAAATTGGAATGATCAAGTCCGTTTGCCCAATTTGCAGCAAGACCCGGTCCGTAATAAATAACCAGCATCTGCAGCATAAGCGGAGTACCGCGGATTATCCACACAAATACTTTAACAAGGTACTTTAATGGTTTGAACTTGCTCATTGAGCCAAAGCTGATTACCAAGCCAAGAGGCAGGGCAAAAAGCAGGGTAAGTGCAAAAAGCTCAAGCGTAGTGCCAAAGCCCTTTAAAAGCTCAAGTGTAACCTGCCAGAACATTTTAATTCTCCTTAACAACAAATAAATAACAGGACAGGAACAAAGGCAATCTGCCGGATTGCCCTGCTACTGTCCTTGTAAAAAATCGATAATTATTTTATAAGAGTAAGCTCATATTTTTCAGCAATCTTATCAAGAGTACCGTCTGCCTTAAGCTCATCTGTAATCTTATTAATTTCAGCAGTAAGGTCTGAACCCTTTCTGCAGGCAATTCCATACTCTTCCTCGTTAAGTGTTTCAACCTGAAGAAGATCAGAATAGCTTGTACCCTCACCTGTCATTGCGTTAGCCATTGTAATATCAATCACGCAAGCATCAGCAGAACCGGATGCAACCTCCATAAGAGCTGCAGACTGATCAGCTACTGCTGTACATGTTAAACCGGCATCCTTAATTGCTGCTTCACCTGCTGAACCTGCTTCTGCTGCAAACTTAAGGTCCTTCATTTCAGAAATCGTTGTGTATTTAGCCTGAACATCCTGTGTTGTAACAACAACCTGTGCATTCATTACATAAGGATTTGTAATATCTGAATTTGCCTTTACCTCATCAGTAATTGTCATACCGTTCCAGATACAGTCAATGGACTTAGCATTAAGCTCAAGAAACTTATTATCCCAGTCAATTACAACAAATTCTGCCTCAACACCAAGCTTTTCAGCAACAGCCTGAGCATATTCTGTATCAAATCCTGTCCATTCGCCGTTTGAATCCTTATAGTTCATTGGCTCATATTCAGTAATACCAATAACAAGTTTGCCCTTTTGTGTAATAAGGTCAACGTCTGCTACTGCTGAAGTGTTGTTGCTTGTGCCTTCATCCTTTTTGTCTGCGTCTTTTGAGCAAGCAGCAAATAATGTAACTACTGAAAACATCATAACTGCTGCAAGAATAACAGATAATACTTTTTTCATTTTTATTCCTCACAATTAAATATGTATTTCCACCGTGCTATCACATTAGCACTTTGCCACGGTGAATTCATTTACTTATTATATCAAACGTCTGCACAAAAAGCAACACTTTTATAAAACGCTTTAAAAACAACTGTATTAACGTTGCAAATTCATATAAAATGTATTAAATATTAGATAAAAATAAAAAGAAAGAAATCCGCCTCAAACTGTTACTTTTAAGCAAACAAAAAGCGCATTGCTTTGAAGTAAGATAGTTTTCGGCGGATTTCTCCACAAAGTTGAACATAAATAAGTTTAAAGCCTACATAACATCGGCATAATCACTATATATCATTTCAAATAAAAAGTCAAGACTTTTTTTGAATTTTTTTAATAATTTTTGAACAGTTTTCAAATCATCCAAAAATCAGCTTAATAATTGCACAAACTGCCACACCTGCTGCAAGAGGTGTTATTACAGACATAAGTGTCCATTTAACACTTTTCGTTTCCTTCCATATAGTAAGCAGAGTTGTTGAACACGGAAAATGGAACATAGAAAAAATACAGGTGCAAAGTGCTGTAACCCAGGTCCATCCATGATCAACAAGTATGGTTTTCAAACTCTCCAGTGAAGCGTAGTCCCCCATCTCGCCCGTTGAAAGATAAGCCATAAGTGCAATAGGAATAACGATTTCATTTGCCGGAAATCCCAAGATAAATGCTAAAAGCATTACGCCGTCAAGGCCGATAAATCTGCCTACAGGATCAAGCAGCTGTGATATTTTGCAAAGAAGAGAAATATCTCCAACACTAATATTGGCCAAAATCCATATAATGAGACCTGCAGGTGCTGCAATTACTGCTGCTCTTAACAAAACAAAAATAATTTTTTCACGTATTGTGTCACCCATCAGTTTTAAAAATTTAGGCTTTCGATAAGCAGGAAGCTCCAGAACAAAGCTGCTTGCCACGCCCTTAAGCACCGTTGCTGTCAGAATTTTCGATACACCAAAGGTCATAAGCATAGAAAAAGCAATCAATGCAAGCAATATAAGTGCCGATACTATGCTGTTGCTGCAGAAAAACATTGAAATAACTGCAATCAACAGCGGGAATCTTCCGTTACATGGGGTCAGAGAGTTTGTTATAATCGCCAAAAGCCGTTCGCGGGGTGAATCAATGATTCTCGCCCCCGTTACCCCTACGGCATTGCAGCCATATCCCATACAAGTGGTAAGTGCTTGTTTTCCACAGGCGCCACACCGTTCAAAAGCACCGTCAAGATTAAAGGCTATGCGCGGCAGCACCCCAAAATCCTCAAGCAATGCAAACAACGGAAAAAATATTGCCATAGGCGGCAGCATTACAGCTACGACCCACAAAAGAACACGCAGTATTCCGTTAACAACAAGACTTACAAATATTTCGGGCACACCAACATTTAAAAGTGAGCCTGCCAGCCAAAGCTCAAAATCATCAAAAACACCTCTCAATGCATCCGACGGATAATTTGAACCTGCAATCGTTATCCACAGCACAACACCAAATAACACAAGCATAACCGGAATAGATGTATACTTGCCAAGCAATATTTTATCAAGGTGCTGTTCAAGCCGTTCTTTTTTAGACGGCAGCTTGATTACTGCTGCCTCTGCAATTGCGTTTGTTTTGTTGAACAGCGTTTGGGTAATACTTTTTATAACATTAACGCCAAATTTTCCAAGCTCACTTTTTGCAGAATTAAGCGCCGCTCTTAACGCACCCTTATTCAGTACATCTTCACCAAAATGTTCTTTGAAAGATTGGTTGAAGCTTTCATCATTTTCAATAAGTCTTAAAGCAAAAAAGCGATAGTTTTTATCCGTATCCATTGTTTTTTTCAGTTCCCTTTTCACCTGATTCACAGCACTTTCAATCTGATTGGAATAAAAAAGCGTTGCGGCATTATTAACCTGTGTGCCGTTAGATATGAGATGCACCTGTTCAAGCAATTCGTTGATACCCTTACCGCTTCTGGCAGTAGATTTAACAACCGGCACACCCAGACTTTTCGACAAATATGCAGTATCAATTGTTATATTCTTTTTCTTTGCTTCATCACATAAGTTCAAAAGCAAAACCACTTTATCCGTTACCTCAATAACCTGTAAAACAAGATTCAAATTACGCAGAAGATTTGTTGCATCCGCAACACAAACAACGCAATCATAATCTTCAAAGCAAAGATAATCCCTTGCCAGACGTTCCTCCTCACTTGAGGACAAAAGGCTGTATGTACCGGGCAAATCTATAAGCTCATATGTATTAAACTTATAATAGTATTCGCCCGCCGCAGTATCTACAGTTTTACCGGTCCAATTCCCGGTATGCTGATGTGAGCCTGTTATTTCATTAAACACCGTGCTTTTGCCAACATTGGGATTACCCATTAAAAGCACTTTTTTGTTTTTTTTCACATAACCACTCCTATTAAATCTGCATCTTTCTTTCTGAGTGCAATTTTGCTGCCGTGCACTAAATAAGCAATCGGAGAGCCGCATAATCCTATATTCATACACTTAACCTGCTCTCCCGTAACAAATCCCATATCGAAAAATCTGCGTTCAAAAGCGCAGTTATCACTGATTTGTGCTATTACACCCGTTTCATTTTCTTTCATTTGTGAAAGCTGCATATCATTTCACCTCATACTTTCATCTTATGTTTATCTGCCAATTTAGTGATTATCTATTGAATTATCAGAAACAAAATGATAAAATACTAAATGATAATATATTATTTTTGAGAGGTAAAATTTATGGAAAAACTCAAGTATTTTGTAAACGGAGAATTCAAGGACTCCAAAACGGAAGTTTGGTATGACCTTCATAATCCGTCTACAGGTGAAATTACAGGTCAGGCTCCATGCTGCACAAATGATGAAGTGCTTGAAGCTATAGAAGCTGCAAAGGCAGCTTATCCTTCATGGCGTGCAACTCCTGCAAGAAAAAGAGCGCAAATTCTTTACAAGGTAAGAGAGCTTCTTATTGAGCATTTAGATGAACTTACCATGCTTGTTTGTGAAGAAAACGGCAAAACCTGGAGCGAGGCTGTAGGTGACGTTGGTAAAGCACAGGAAGGTACAGAGCTTGCTATTCAGGCACCATCACTTATGATGGGTGAAAGCCTTATGGATGCTTCAACCGGCTTTGATACAGTAAAATACCGTGAGCCTATGGGCGTATTTGCTGGTATTGTACCTGTTAACTTCCCTGCAATGATTCCATTTGGCTGGATGGCTCCTGTATGCGTTGCCTGCGGTAACACAATGGTGCTTAAGGCAGCTTCACTCACACCAAGAACTGCTATGAGAATTGGTGAATTATACAAAGAGGCAGGAATCCCTGACGGCGTTATCAACATTGTTACCTGTTCAAGAAATGAAATCAACACAATCCTTGAGCATCCTGATGTAAAAGGTATTACATTTGTAGGCTCAACTCCTGTAGGCCTTAAAATATATGAAAAGGCTGCTGCTTCAGGCAAAAGATGCCAGGCACTCTGCCAGGCTAAAAACCATGCCCTTATTCTTGAAGACTGCGCACTTGAAAGAACTGTTGCAGGCGTTATCAATTCAGCTTACGGCTGTGCCGGTCAGAGATGTATGGCACTTTCCTGCTGCGTTGTTCAGGAATCAATCGCTGACAAGTTTGTTGCAGAGCTTAAAGCACAGGCAAAGCTCATCAACTGCGGTCCTTCATGGGATAAATCAACACGCCTTGGTCCGATCACATATGAAAAACACTATAAGGAAGTTCTTGCAGATATTCAAAAGGGTATTGATGAGGGTGCAACCCTTGTGCTTGACGGCCGTAATCCTGAAGTACCTGAAGGCTATGAAAACGGCTACTTTGTAGGACCTACAATTTTTGATAATGTTACAGAAGATATGACAATCGGCAGCGATGAAGTATTCGGCCCTGTTCTTTGCATTAAGAGATGCAAGGATTTTGAGGATGGACTTGCAATTATGAATGCAAACCCATATGCAAACGGCTCTGTAATCTACACCCAGAGTGGCTATTATGCTCGCCAGTTTGCAAGATTTACAGACGGCGGCCAGGTTGGAATCAACGTTGGTATTCCTGTTCCGGTTGGCTTCATTCCTTTCAGCGGTCACAAACAGAGCTTCTTCGGCGATCTTCACTGTCTTGGCAAGGATGCTTACCGCTTCTTCACAGAAAGCAAATCCGTAACACAGCATTGGTTTGACGAGGAAGAAATGAAGGCAAAAGAGGTTGATACCTGGGACGGACTCCTTTAATCCCTTTACCAAAACAAATATATAACAAAATTTTAAAGCCACCAAAAGGATATTTTGGTGGCTTTAATGATATATTCCGTTTTCTATTGACTTTTGAATATTATATTCTAAAATATACCCATATTAATTTAAAAGAGGAGAAGATGAATATGGGTAATCAATTTATAATGCCGGGAAAAGTTGTTTACGGCGAAGGAGCGTTAGAAAACTCCAAAGCACTTTTATCTTCCTTTGGCAAAAAAGCATTGATTGTAACAGATCAGTTTATGGTAAGGCTCGGAAATGTTGGCCTTGTTACAAAAATTCTTGACGAGCTCAATATTGATTACAGCGTTTTTGACGGCGTTAATTCAGAGCCTACTGACATCATTATTAACAGTGGACTTGAATTATTCAAATCAGAAAACTGCGACTTTCTTATTGCTATCGGCGGCGGTTCACCGATTGACGCAATGAAAGCAATCGGTGCAGTTGCAACAAACGACGGCTCAATAAATGATTATTACGGCAAAATAATAGACAAGCCCGCGCCACCTATGGTAGCTGTGCCTACTACAAGCGGAACAGGCTCCGAAGCAACACAGTTCACAATTATTACCAACACACAAAAGGATATCAAAATGCTTTTAAAAGGCAGCGTATTAATGCCTGATTTGGCTATTGATGACCCTGCATTCACACTTACTGCTCCACAGTCTGTTACTGCTGCAACAGGTCTTGACGCACTCTGCCATGCAAGCGAGGCTTACACATCACGCAAGGCACAGCCGCTTACAGATGAATTTGCACTTTCTGCAATAAAAAAGATTTTTAAATATCTTCCCGTTTGCTACAACGAGGGTCAAAACGTAAAAGCGAGGGAGCAAATGTCACTCGCTGCTCTTGAAGCAGGCATTGCATTCAATAATGCATCCGTCACAATAATCCACGGAATGAGCAGACCTATAGGTGCTTTATTCCACGTACCCCACGGAATAAGCAACGCAATGCTTATGACCGAGTGCTTTAAGTACGTATATGATGGTGCGTATGACAGATTTGCCGATATGGCAAGAGCCATAGGCGCTGCCGATGAAAAGGACAGCGACAGAACAGCTGCAAAAAAATTCATCAATGCCTGCACAAGATTGTGTGAAATATGTGAAATACCAACACTTGAAGAATATGGAATTAATAAAGATGAATTCTTTGAGGTTATGGACAAAATGGCAGAGGATGCTGTTGCATCAGGTTCCCCTGCAAATACAATTAAAGAAATAAACAAGGATGATGTATTAACAATATACAAAGCGCTCTGGAAATAACAGACACCCCCTACGGATAAAACCGTAAGGGGTGTTTACTTTAATTAATCTATACGACTTGAAGAACTGGAAATAATATCACCGGTATGCGCGTCCATTTTATATTCAAATTCTGTTGTTCCATCGCTGAACTCGAAATCATATTCACGAACACCACGTTTAATATCTGCCTCTATTTTAGTAAAAGCAACGTCATTTTCATCCACACCAGCATAATCAAGCACAATCTGCTTTGCCTGACCTATACTGATTTGGGCTGAATTATCGGCATTGAGCTGCGGCATTTTTAAAAATGATACTGCTGTACCTGCAGCTGTAAACACCAATACCAGCGAAACAATAAAAATCAATACCTTTTTTTCATTTTTATTCAAGAAGCATTATCTCCTCTTTATTTCATATTTTTTGAAACAAGCACAATCCAATAAAATAAAGGAATGATTATAAACAATAAGCTTGCATAGCCCCAAAATCCTGTTGAAATACCGATTATAAGAAACAATGTTACAATCATTTCAGGCACAGGCCAGAAAAGAACAAATAATTTTTTATTATTGGCCTTGCAGGCAATTGCAAACCGGTAGTAAATAGGAATTGACATAAATATAATCCAAAGCGGATGCCAAATTTTAAATATTAATGAAAGTAAAACATACAAAAAAACTATAATAATTGGAAAAGGAAATACCAATAGCTTTCTTGCTGTTTCAGGATAGATTCCAAAATCATTTGCCTTTGAAAGCAACGATTTCATCTTACCCTTAAAATCTTTTTCCTTTTTATTTACATTTTTTATTACTACCTTATCATTACTTGTATCAAGGAGTTCATCAATCGTAATTCCGTAAATTTTTGACAATGCCATAAGATTGTCAATTTCGGGCGAAGATTCTGCCCTTTCCCATTTGGAAACAGACTGTCTGCTTATTCCAAGCTTTTCAGCAAGTACCTCCTGGGTATAGCCATTTTCCTTTCTCAACTGCTGAAGTCTGTTCGCTGTCATGATATCCATAAAAAAATTCCTTTCCGTTTGATACTATAATTTTATCAAATTGAAAATGAAAAAGGCAACATACTGTGCTTAACATTACATTATTTTTTTGTCAACCAACGGTTGCAAAAATATAAATCCAATATCATCTATATAATAGCTTTTCATCTTGCCTCGGTATACGGCTCTTCGAGCAATATAAACAAATCTCTTCCATAAAGCAGCACATTAAGTTTATCAACAGCATTTCTTCTTTTTTAGCCATATAATTTTAAATTTCCAATACGATTTTGCCATTCATTGCCTATATATTATATCAAATCCTACAAACAAAGTAAATACTGTTTATTCATCTGAAAATGGTGTATAATGAACATACAGGGAAATATTCCCCGTAAATTCATTAGCAGGAGGCTGATATTATGATTAACATTACAGCAAGGGGTTTTGAGCTCAAGCAAGGAACCAAGGACGGGATTGACAGTGAGCTTAAAAGGATAGAAAAAATGCTTCCTCAATCGGCAGCTTTTAATGTTACTTTAACCAAGAAAAAGGACGGATATAAGTGTGATATAACCGTGCTTAACGTCGGCTCATTCATCAGAGGTGAATCAACTGCCGACAGAATTGAACCGGCTGTAGATATGGCAGTAGATGATTTGAAAAGAAAAATCAGAAAGCTTAAAACTTTCTTGGTTGATAAAAAAAGAAAAGGCGGTATTGATGAAATCGCAGATGCATTTTCTACACTTGAAGATGATATAACAATGGAGAATTTTGACCAATTTGATTCTTCAGCTGTGGAAATCAGAAGAAAGAAAAGCATTTCGCCGCAGATGATGACAGATGATGAAGCTATTGTTCAGATGGAAATGCTTGGTCACAGCTTTTTTGTTTATCTTGGCCTTGATGGCGAAACAAAAATTGTGTATAACAGAGGAAAAGGATATGGCCTTTTGATATGTGAATAAACAACAAACAACAAGCGGTGAGGTTTACCCTCACCGCTTGTTTAGTATATTTATCTAATCCGTAAAATAAATTATTTATTAATCTGCTTTGAATACTTTGCAAGATAAACGGTTCTCATCAGGAAGCATTCTGCTTTTGGCACATAATGAGGACGATTGAAAATATCACAATCAATAGCTGCCTCACAGCCTTTATTCATAATAATATCAAGTGCCTGCATATCACCTTCGCTATTGCCTGCCACAAGAGCACCATTGCCCTCAACAAGAACTGCATTTCTGCCATCAATTGCCTTTGCAATATCTTTAGCACAAGCATCTGTATCGCCGTCAATCCATGGGCTGTTTTTAACATCAAGGCCAACAATCTGTGCAAAATCATCAATCATAGGATCCATCGTTTCACCAAGGCATGATAATGCAACCACGTCAGGCTCAGCAATATGGTTAATCATTGTGTAATCCTCTGCAAGGTAAATAGCCCTATGGATTTTTGCACATTTAGGTGCAATACCATTCACTGCAAGACCTGTTGACATTTCAACGTCAACCTTTTTGCCGCCATCATAAGTTAATGTGAATATTGAGCCGTTTCTGATTGAAGAACCTAAATCACAAATAGCCTCTGGCATTTTGCCTGCACCATTTTTATCAAGGAAATAGTTTCTTCTGTTATCTGCTGAATACGCCTTATCCCATGAATGACGAAGGTAGTTATCTTTAATTACCTTTTCACAGCACTTTTCAAGAGTATCTGCAATCTCAAAAGCATTTTCATAGTTCTTGCCAAGGCAAAGTGTACCATGATGCATAAGCATAAATGCATAGCATTCAGGATTTTCAATCATGCACTTTTCAACCTTTTTACGAAGCGGATTTGTTGTTGACATAGCATATTCCGCTACAGGAACCTTGTCACCAAGCACGCCCTTAAATTCGTCATAAACATTTCTGATTTCCATACCGGTAATGCTGACAATTGTAGCAGCCTTCTGATGCGTATGAATAACAAAATCAACTTCCGGATGGTGCTTATATGAATCTGCGTGGATTCCCTTTTCAGATGAAGGCTTAATATCGCCCTCATGTGAGCAATCCTCAATATTAACAACTACAACCTCTTCAGGTGTAAGTGTTTCATAAGCACGGCCTGACGGAGTGATTACAAACTGTGTATCGCTGATTCTTGCAGATACGTTGCCCCAGGTACGTGCAATAAGACCTGTTTCAACCAACTTTTTACCTGCATCTACAACTAACTTTTTTGCTTCTTCAATTTCGTAAGCCATAAATTTCTCCTTATTTACGTCTGATATATATGCAACTAAAGGGAGCGAGATTTTCCCGCTCCCTAAAGGCTTTAATTAGTAGTCAATCTTCTCACACTGTGAAAGTACCTTATCAAAGCGACGGATACATTCATCAATATCCTCTTCGGTATAAGCACTTGAAGTATAAAGTCTTGAACCTGCAAGTGTTACAAGACCCTCTGCCATATAAGCAGCACCCATATACTGCATTTCAGTCTGACGAATACCTGTCTGCTTAAGAACAGTAGGAATAGTCCAAGGTCTCTTCCAGTCAACCTTGAAGTGCATGGTTGCAACTGTATGAAGGTGACAAACAGAACCAATATTGTAGCATACAAATGGAAGGTCATATTTCTTGATAGAATCGTTAATACCCTTAACAAGTCTGTCAGCCATCTGACCAGCTACCTGGCAAGCATTTCTCTTTTCAATCTCACAGATTACAGTATAACCTGCACAGCAAGAAATAGGAGTAGCAGCCATTGTACCGCCGCACATTGCCTTATGAATCTTCTTGCCTTCAGACTTATCAAGACCTGCACCGAGGTACTTCATAACTTCCTTATGGCCGCCGATTCCGCCTGCACCAGGATAACCACCAGCGATAATCTTACCAAAGATTGTGATATCAGGGTCAATACCATAATAACCCTGTGCACCTGAGAGACCGATACGGAAACCTGATACAACCTCGTCACAAACAAGGAGAGCACCGTACTTGCGGCAAAGTGCCTGAACACCCTTCGGGAAGTCCTTATCTACAGGACGAGTTGCTGATTCAGGGCCGATTGGCTCAATGAATACAGCAGCTGTGCCGCCGCGGAATTTATTAAGAATAAGCTTCTTCTCAAGGCTCTTAAGGTCATTTGGGAAGAATTCCTGTGTGTGCTTGAATACAAACATAGGAACACCGTGTGACTGCATATTAAGAGTACCAGGAACACGCATACCCCAAGCAAGCTGATCTGACCAGCCGTGATAAGCGCCGCCCATTTTAAGAATGTTTTTATGACCTGTTGCAAGACGAGCAACACGAACAGCGCACATACAAGCTTCAGTACCTGAACCAAGCATACGGAACATTTCTACTGAAGGAACGCACTCTGAAATCTTCTTTGCAAGCTTATACTCGAAAGGATGGAAAAGACCTGTTGAAGGACCGCAGTCGTCAAGCAGCTCCTTAACCTTTTCTTTAACAACATCATCATTTGAACCGATGATTGTAGGACCGCCTGCCTGAAGGAAGTCATAATACTCGTTGCCATCGATATCGTAAAGCTTGTTGCCTTTAGCCTTTGTCATAACGATTGGGAAAGGATAGTTGAAAGCAAGGTTATGCTGAACACCGCCAGGAATAACCTCTCTGGCTTCTGTAATCATTTCCTTTGACTTTGCGCACTTCTTCTCGAAATACTCTTCTTCATAATTCTTAAGAGCATTACGATTAATTGAATAGATTGGTTTTTTGATGAGCGCATCAAGCTGTGCTGTAAGAAGCGCTGCATCGGGATACTCTGAAATAGCAAATCTTGTATCCATGTGGTAAAATCCCCCTTATATTTAATGGTGAGTAACCGCTCACTTTTTGAGTGTGAGTAATCACTCACTTAATTTACAATTCAAGTATATCACTTTTTGACGATTTGTCAAATACTTTTCAATTAAAATTTGGTCATATTTATTGCAAAAATGTAAAAATAATGTTAGTATATTTTCAACACAAGTCAAAATAAACAGGAGATTTGTAGACCTTGTACAAACAGCAACATTTACTTTTGTGCAACACTACAAAATTTAAAAAATGCCAGAAAAAAAATATCACAAGGATGCATTTGAAAGAATTGACGAAGAAAGAAAAAATAAAATTCTTGAAGTGGGAATTAAAGAGTTTTCTTCCAAAGGCTATGAAAATGCCAATATAAATGTAATTGCCAAAAATGCCGGTATTTCTGTAGGCCTAATGTACAAATACTTTGCTACAAAAGAGGACTTATTTGTTACCTGTCTTAAGCATGGTATGAATATTCTTGAAAAAGCTTTGTACGATATTATGATAAGCGATGATAAGCTGCTGATAAAAGCTGAAAAATTAATTCGCACCATATGCTACCACTCAAAAAAGCATTCAAACTACATAAAAATGTATAACGAAATAAATTCTGTTAAAGAAACTGACGCAACAACACGTGCAATTGCCGAGGAAATTGAAAGCAGACGAAGCTCAATTTATATAACCTCAATTGGCCAGGCACTTGCAAAAGGTGACGTACGTTCAGATATGGAGCCAAGATTATTTGCTTTGTTTCTCGATAATCTTTTAACCTCACTTCAATTTGCATACACCTGTGACTATTACAAGGAAAAGTTCAGGATTTACACAGGTGTTGATATAAGTGAATCGGATGATGAACAGATTATTGCACAGCTTCTTAAATTCATTGAATCGGCATTTACTTTCGGAAAATAAGATTTACTGAATTATTAAATTAAATTTATATAACTGACCGTTATACAAAATTCAGAATTTTGCATTTCATATATTGTATAAAAACTTATATTGTTTTAGGAGGACTAATATGAGCAAATTTGTAATCACGTACGACATTGGAACCACAGGCATTAAAACCTGTCTAATTGAAATTGATCAGACAATGAAAATCCTTGGTTCTGCAACAGCCGGCTACGGACTTTATGTTGACGACGAAACAGGCTGTAAAGGCGGTGCTGAACAGGATGCCGACGAATGGTGGGAAGCTATGTGCACAACCACTAAAATGGTATTTGAAAAAGTACCTAATGTAAAAAAAGAGCAGATTGAAGGCATCAGCTTCTGTTCTGCAATGCAGGGTCTTGTACTTGTAGACCAGGAGGGCAAATGTATACGCCGTCCTATGACATATATGGACCAGCGTGCAAGAGAAGAATTGAAAAAAGGTATTGCACACGGTTTTCAGATTGCAGGCGCAGAGGTTACAAAGCTTCTTAAATATTTAAGATATACAGGGGCTGTTTCTTCTTCGGTTAAAGACCCTATATGGAAATATAAGTGGGTTCAGGCACACGAGCCTGAAAACTTCAAAAAGATTTACAAATGGCTTGATATTAAAGAATATCTTATCTGCCGTGCAAGCGGTGAATTTGTTATGACTACAGATTCTGCTTTTGCTACCCTCCTCTACGATACAAGAAAGGGTCACGAAGGCTGGTGCAAGCCAATCTGCGATATGGTAGGTGTAGACATAAAGCATCTGCCCCCTATTAAAAAATGTACTGAAAAGGTTGGCGAAATTACAGAAACTGCTGCAAAAGAGCTTGGTCTTGCTGCAGGAACTGCCGTTTACGGCGGCGGCGGTGATGCATCACTCATCGGAGTTGGTGCAGGTGCTGTTGAAAACGGCGACACACACATCTATTCAGGCACTTCCGGCTGGGTAGGAACCGTTTGTGCAGAACAGACAGTTGACGCAGGTGCTATGATGGCTGCCATTGTTGGTGCAGACCCTGAGTCCTACAACTATTTCGGCGAGCTTGAAACCTCAAACAAATGCGTAAGCTGGGTTAAAGACCACCTTGCTCTTGATGAAATCGGCGTTTTCCTTAAAAAATACGGTGATGCATCTGACAGTCTTGAGCAGGTTGAGTTTAATATGTACGATTATCTTGAAGAGGTTATCGACTCCATTCCAGCAGGTTCTAACGGCGTAATCTTCACACCTTGGCTTCACGGAAACCGCTGCCCGTTTGAAGATCCAAACGCAGCAGGCATGTTCTTCAATATCCGCCTTGAAACAGGCAAGACAGAGCTTATCCGTTCTGTTGTGGAGGGTATATGCTTCCATATGCGCTGGATGCTTGAAAGACAGGAGAAAAAGGTTACAACATCAAAGGCTGTACGTTTTTGCGGCGGCGGCGCTCTTGGTGAAACCACCTGCCAGATTCTCTCCGATATTCTTCAGAGAGATGTTGAAGTTGTTGACTCACCACAGAACATTGGTGCAGTCGGTGCAGCAGCATGTATTGCTGTAGGCACAGGCATTATACCTACAATGAAGGATGTTAAAAAGCTCATACCTGCTAAAACTGTTTATCATCCTAACAAGGCAAACAGCAGTATATATGATAAAAACTTCAGAGTATTCAAAAATCTTTACAAGTGCAATAAAGAAAACTTTGAAATACTCAATTCATAAAACCTAAAAGTTTTACTTGCAACACTATATTTTTATTATACAAAAATCCATAGGGTATCGGCCCTATGGATTTTGTTTTTTTATACCCTTGTATTTGCAATTAAAAATCATCTAATATATAATATATTTATAGATTAAAAACATTTAACAATTCATCACCTGTTATTGAAAGCAAAGAGGAAAAAACATATGAAAGCAGTTATTTTTGATATGGACGGTGTTTTATTTGATACCGAAAAGATTTGTATGCTTGCATGGGATTATGCAGGTGAACAGCTTGGAATAGGCAAAGCCGGATATATGGTTATGAAAACACTGGGAATGAACGCACAGGCTGCAATAGGCATATTGCAAAATGAGTTTGGCAAGGATTTTGACGCTGAAACCTTCAAAAAAATCGGAAGAGATTTTTCATACAATTATTTTGATACATATGGTATGCCAATGAAAAGCGGTGTAAAAAACATTTTGGATTATTTAAAAAACAGCAATTACAGAATAGCGCTTGCCTCATCAACAAGCACAAAAAGCGTTATGCATCATTTGAATGAAACAAAAATCAAAGATTATTTTGATGTAATTGTATGCGGTGATATGATTGAAAAATCCAAACCTGAACCGGATATTTATTTAAAAGCAGCACAGCTTTTAGACTTGCCACCATCAGAGTGCTATGCCGTTGAGGATTCAAAGAATGGCATAACCTCTGCATATTATGCGGGCTGCAAGGTTATCATGGTGCCGGATTTATGGCCGGGTGATGAGGAAACAGATAAAAAGCTTTATGCTAAAGAAAACAGTCTTGACGATGTAATCGAGCTGTTTTAGCACAACTCAACCAACCGTTAATATGAATTTCAACCATCAGTTTACGCATCAACTGCTGCGTTATTGAAGAAATACGGCTGTGAATATAGAATTAAATTACAAAATGAAAGGAGTTTAATTCTATGTTCAAAAAACCAAATACCAAATCACCCGGTGCTGATTTGGCAAATCAAATTATACCAATGGAGGGCAACAAGCTAATGCAAATGAATTTAGGTAAAAACATATCAGAGCTAAGAAAAAAGAACAATATGACCCAGGAAGAACTTGCAGGCAGGCTTGGTGTTTCTCCGCAAGCGGTATCAAAGTGGGAGAATGAAAGCTCCTGCCCGGATATCGCATTGCTTCCCGAGCTGGCTTCAATATTCGGCATAACGATTGATGAGCTTATGACGGGAGAAAAACAAAGCGATACGGATAAAAAGAATGCTCTGTTTGGCAAAACGCCAAACCGCACCAACCACACAATTCAGATTGATATTATAAATCAGATTGGAAAAAAGAGCACAATCAAGCTCCCATTGGGAATCGTTAAAACAGGTCTTAAAATAGGCAGTATGTTTGGACTTGATAATAATACTGCAGATGCTATCGGCACAATGGCTGAAAGCGAAAACTTCGGCGAAGTCGTTAATATTGACGGTGACAACGGCGAAAAAATATCAATAAAAATCATATGAAATACAGAAAATAAAAAAATTATAAAAATATGCAGACACTTTTGTTTTTTTAACGTCTATATAAGTGAGAGCTCTAAAAAATCTTGAAAGGATTAAAAATATGTCATTATTCAAAAAAGAGAATACAGGTGCTAAATCTGTTATCAATTCATCCAACATTGATTTAAGAAAGTATACTCCCCAGGCGTTAAATAAAATAAAGGCAATCAATTCAGCACTTGTACTGTTTCCTAAAAATCCTACCCCGGAATTTATTGAGGCATTCAGTGAGATTAAAGAAAAAAATATCGCAAATACACTTCACCTTGACGAAGAAACAAAAATAAATTCAATAAACGGTGATGCTGTTGTTGATTGCAGCAGAGCTGACAGTAACGCCATTTATATAATAAACGGCAGCGCTGTTATTATTAATGCAGATATTGAATCCCCTATAACTGTAATCGTTAATGGTTGTGTAATCTGTGAGAAAAATGCAAACATTAATTTCCTGTCTATAAACGGCGAAAAGCTTATTGTTCATTTTAAAATTGAAAATACAATAAGCTTTTCAAAAGACACAAAAATCAACAGACAATTCATTGAAGATTTAAGTAATAATTCTGTTGTAATATGCGGCAGAGAATTGGTCTTGGATTCCGATATTGACAGAGAAATACTCAAAAGCAAAACCATTTATTTTTCCGCAGGAAAAAGGATTATTTGCCCTAAAGATATTATCGGAACTGTGCAGACTATGGCTCACGCCGGCAAAGAAATAATAGAAGACGATGACTGATAATAACAAAAACTGCACAGAAATATTCAACGATATTTACGATAAATATTACAATAAAATCCTGCGTTACTTTAAAAAGGATTTTTCCGTTGATGACGCAGAGGATTTGACACAGCAAACCTTTTTACAGCTGTGGAGCTGGATACCCAATGTGCAGGCAATAAAAAACAGCAAGGCACTTATCTGGCAAATTGCAAAAAATGTCAGAAATGACAGATTCAGAAAGAATGCCATTACCCTTGAGAGTTATCTTCTTGCAGACAAATTTGATTTTGTTGACACAAATAACTATACCGACCTGATTGAAATGCGCCTGACTATTCAGAGGCTATCCGTCAAGGAGCAACAGCTGATGTATTTAAAAGCACAGGGATTCAATAGCGAGGAAATCGGCAAGGCATTTGGCATAAGTGCGTCTGCTATAAGAACACGATTGCAGAAAATCAAAAGGAAACTACAATTATGATGAATTTATTATCAGGTTTCCTATGTCTGGTAGTCCTATTTTCTTATTTGATTTTTACTGCTGAAAGATAAACTGGCTTCAAACCTTTATTCACTTAAAACTCGTAATAAGAAGTAGCGTTATTGCCAAACAACCGAAACTAAAATAATAAAAAGTCTGTACAAAACTTTGTACAGACTTTTCTGGTTTTATAAGGTCATTTCACTGATGCACTCAAAAACTATATACATATTGATCAATGAGTGAGTTTGTGCTTTCATTTTCAGAATCTTGCATAATGGCATTGCCATCGCTGTCCCAACTGGTTGCAAAAGCTTTTGTGTATTCCTGACCACTTGCCGACTTGTATTTCATTGAAGCATTGTCATACTTTAAACTGTTTGAAACATCAATATATAAATACCCATTGCTGTCAATGAAGCAAATTTCTTCATCATAATAAGAATTTTTCCTGTCGGTTAAATAGTATTCCTTTGTATTTCCGACTGTATGGGTTTTATCCTCAATTGTCTTGCAATAATAGTAATATTTTTCACCGTTTTCAGTATAATACGGCACATAATCGGGCTGTGGATAAAACAAACCGTTCTTATCATAATACCCGCCATTTATACGCACCTTTTCCTGTCCGTCGGGTGCATCATAATTTAATATTACCGGTTCGGATGTCAGCCTTTTCCCCTCAATTGAATTTTGATATTCATCAAATACTATAATTTCATTGTATGGTCTGCCGATTAAAACAAAATACCAGCCATCATAACAGAATTTGACTGTCATATCATAAGAATCCATCATAAGCTGCTTTTCCCTGTCAAACCTGCTTCCAAGAGAACTCAATTTTTTCTCATATTCTTCTCTCGTCATTTCAGGCATATCAAGTGTTGAGCCTGTAAGCTTTGCAATTTCTTCACTGCTCATACTGTTATTGTCACCTATGAGCTCTGCAATTTCTTTCATCTTATCCATTACCTGCAGCAAATGGTCATTTGCTTTTTTTGCTGTTCTGTTTTCTGAATGTTTAAACATGCCACTGTCCGTTATAAATTCAAAGTTATACTGGCAATTATCAATTTCACGGGCGTAATAAACAGCCGTAAATCGTGTTGGCGTAAGTTTCTTATAAAAATCAAATTTTTGGACATTATTAAGTTTCAACACTTCCGGTGCATGAAGCATATCCAGATCATCATTTTCGACTCTTAAAAATGAGGTTGACAGCTTATCATAGCTATTATCAAACAAAATAATAAACGGACTCAAAGTTATACTCATATACTCCTGCCTGGAATACACCCTGCGTACATATTCATCAGCATATTCTGAATAATATTTTTCAAATTCCGCTAATACTGCCTCATACTCGGGAACATCGTAAATTTCTGGGAAATATTCATCAATAAACGCATCATAAGCAGTTCTTGAATTCTTCAGTTCCTCTTGATACTCCGCCTTTATTTCATCCTTACTTTTTAATTTTTCAAAATCAACATCAATATAAACGATATTCTTTTTATAGGTATAACCAATGACATTGCCCTCGACATCCGTTTCCTCCTCAAAAGCATATTCCCCTTGTTTTATATAATCAATGACTTCCTCTTTAGTGGTGCATTTTTCAGTTAATTCTGTCACATAATCATACGCTTCATAATATTCATTTTTTATTGAATTTAAATCGAAATAGCTTTTTACAGAGAATAAAACACTAAATGCAAGCCATATTATTGTGATTAGCACAAGAAAATTTCTTATAAAATTTCTCGCTTTTTTATCAAACAGACTGTTATTCATTGAATTTACTTTAATAAAATAAACCAAAGAAAATGCCGACATCATAACTGCTGTGACCAGAATTACTGCTATAGCTGCAATAATTCTTTTTTTATCAAAATAATTTGAAGATGACGGTATATCCGTTCTCACAACAAAATTCAGCAAGGCCGATAAACTTCCCGCCATACCCTTATCTAGCTGAATGAACACATAATAGTTAAATATAAACGTTGCTGCTGCACCAAGAAATGAAAAAATAACAGGTAATAATTTATTTTTAAGAAGTGATAATAAATTATGCCCGTAAAGCAAGGCAAATGATAAACAAGAGGCCGCCACTAATAACGATGACAAGCCAACATCACCGAATATGAACCTATCAAGTAAATAATAAATACCGCCCAAAATGCCAAGCCAAACAACCATTATGACACAGTCGAAAAAAGGATTATAAAAATCATTATGCAGCTCGCCGAGCTGTTTAGAAACCTCTTCCGCTTCACCCATAGCCTCCAAGGCCTTCTCCTGTGCCGCATCATTTTCATAGCCTATTTCAATAAAAAAGTCTATTTTTTCGTCAATATGCTGTTCAAGCTCAATTGACACCTTTCTTTTGGCTTTCAAACTAAAAATTTTCTCTGTCGCCTTATTTATGTAATCGCTTTTATCCATATACTCTCCTCATCCAAACACATAATCAGGCAAAATACAAAACCTTTTTAACGCTTACTGTAAACTCCTCAAACTCCACTACCTTGCTTTCAAGCAGTTTTAACCCTTTTTTTGTTATGTGATAATACTTCTTTTTCCTGCCTGTAGAAGAATCCCAATAACTGTCAAGGTAGTTTTCCTTTTCAAGCGAATGCAAAATCGGATATAAAGTACCCTCTTTAAGAGAAAAAGCATTTTCACTTCTCATTTCAAGAGCCTTAATTATTTTATATCCATACATATCCTCACTTTTCAGCACCGATAATACCAAAGTCGGGATTGTGCCTGTTGAAAGTTCTTTGCTTATTTTCATAACACTGACTCTCCTTATATTATTTTTTATATATGCATAGATGTTCTATGTGTATAATACAATAATATGCACAAAATGTCAATATCTGTAAAATCAGATAAAAAATAATACCCCGTACAAAAGTACGGGGTATAAAGTTATTTATTACTCTGCATCCGGAGCATAGTAATCAACAAGCTTTGCAAGCTTATTGTACTTTTCAATTGAATTTTCAGCTGCGATTGCGAAGAGCTCCTCTGCCTTGCCGGGGAATGCTCTCTTAAGTGCTGAATATCTTGTTTCGCCCTCAATGAACTCAACGTAGTCAGCGCTTGGAGCCTTGCTGTCAAGTGAGAATGGATTCTTGCCCTGTGCAATAAGTTCAGGATTGTAACGGAACAAGTTCCAATATCCTGCAGCAACAGCCTTCTTCTGCTCGGTCTGGTTAAATGGCATCTTGATACCATGGTTAATACAAGGCGCATAGCAGATGATGATTGAAGGTCCGTTATAAGCAGCAGCCTCCTGGAATGCCTTTAAGCACTGTGCAGGATTTGCACCCATAGCAACCTGTGCTACATATACATAGCCATAG